>Ga0307986_10000623_pt1 | contig 26015 bp, 27 predicted proteins | sample EllFjometageno82_FD_203170 | JGI IMG/M metagenome (GOLD analysis project Ga0307986, IMG submission 203170) | Marine microbial communities from Ellis Fjord, Antarctic Ocean - #82 | ecosystem: Environmental > Aquatic > Marine > Unclassified | place: Southern Ocean | collected 2014-10-09 | reverse complement strand
ACTAGCTTTAAAAAACTTTAGTGTGAACTAAAGTTAGTTTCGTTAAAGTGTGTACGACAATTTCTTTGTTAACCTAACCGTCCACACTTCTCTTCTTAAAAATTTACAATTTAAAAAAGCTAAGATTCTTATAAAAAAATCTAAAACACACCTATAGCAACACTTAACTTACATTAAATATTACTTAAAAATGTGAAGCGCCGTTATATTACAAAAATAAGATAAATCAAGGTGTATATTGATTAAAAAAATGAGTAAAATCAGAGCTTATTAGCTACTTAACGTTGAAAAGGCTTCCTTATTTTTGTATATGAAAGTTCTATAATGTATGCAGTTAAAATTACTAATCTTTTAATGAAAAAAAATTATCTACTATATTTTTTTATTTTAGCCATTTTTTTTTTATTTTATTTTTTAGCTGTAAATAAGATTAAATCATACAATAGCTCTAAAGAAGATAATTTTAATTCTTTTCTAGGTTCAAGTGAATTTGACAATATAAGGAGATATATTTTTGAAAATTTAAACTCCCCATATAAAGAGTATAATTATATTGTTAAAAATAACGACACAATTGAAAAAATTTTAAAAAAATATAAAGTAAATACTGATGATGTTAACAATATAGCAAAAGCGGTTGTTAAAAAAAAAATTTCTAATATATTTTCTAAAACAAACATCAAAATTATAATTAAAGAAGAAGCTGGAGCCAATAAAATAGTAAGCTTATTCTACCCTATTAATGAAATTACAACTATTGAAATAAAAAGAAATAAAGATGAATTTGTTATCAATGAAAATATTTTAAAGCTCGAAAAAAAAGAAGTAGTGTTGTCTAATACTATAAAAAAAAATCTCTATAGTTCTGCTGTTGAGGCGGGTATTGAGCCAAACATTATAGTTGAATTTGCTAATATGTATGGTTTTGAAGTTGACTTTCAAAGAGATATTCGAGACGGAGATAAGTTTGAAGTTTACTATGAAAGATATACAGATGAAAATGGTGTGGTAAGAAATACTGGCAAAATAATTTATGCTTCCATGTTTGTTAACAATAAAGAACTTTCACTTTATAATTTTAAATTTGATAACAAAGAAGGTTATTATGATGTTGATGGTAAAAGTGTTATAAAAACTTTAATGAAGACTCCAATTAATGGAGCTCGTTTGTCTTCTTCCTTTGGATTAAGAAAACATCCTATACTTGGTTATAATAAATTGCACCAAGGTACAGACTTTGCTGCACGAACTGGTACTCCGATAATGGCATCTGGCTCTGGTGTTATTCTAAGAGCTCAAAAATATAAAGGATATGGAAATTTTGTATCTATCAAACATAACTCAACTTATATTACCGCTTATGGACATATGTCAAAATATGGAAGAGGTATAAGAAAAGGAGTTAGAGTTAATCAAGGACAAATTATTGGCTACGTAGGTTCAACTGGAATGTCTACTGGTCCTCACCTTCATTATGAAGTTATTAAAAATGGAAAAAGAGTCAACTCACAAAGACTTAAATTACCTACGGGAAAAACTTTAACTAACAAAGCTAGAAATAAATTTGAGGTAGAAAGAATTAAAATTGATGTAAAACTTGCTGCTTTAAGAAGAAATAAATAATTTTTAAACGGTTTCTTTTTTTTCTGTAGGTGAATCTATTTCTAGCTTAGTTTCGTTAGTACTTTCAATTTTTTGTTCCTTTGGCTTTACGTTAAGCTCATCTAGTCTACGAATAAAGTGCTCTGCGTGTTGTAGATAATTTTCGTATAATACTGGGTCTCCTGATGTGTGGGCATCTTTTGCCAGTTGTTGATATTTTTGTGCTGCTTTTTCAACGTTAAACGGATTTGTCATTGACCCATTATTTCTGCCAGTATTCCCGTTTCCACTAGACTTAAAATGACCATTTGAATTATGCCCATTATTAGTTCTTGGTCTAAAACCACTTCTCTGATTTTGATTTCTTGGTCTAAAGCTTCTTCTTTTTTGATCGATCATTTGTGATTTATTTTTGTTTTATAAAATTAATTTTTAAAATCTTGCTAATATACATCTAATGTTGTTTCGATAATCTTTAACTAAAAACTCTTCTTTAAACCCTTGTTTTTTTAAAATTTGTGAAACTTTATAATGTTGCCCGTATCCTATTTCTAAAGCGAGCAAACCTAATTTTTTTATAATAGTTTTTGACTTGTAGATAACTTTTTTGATGACGTCAAGCCCATCCTTCCCGCCGTCTAAAGCTATTTTGGGCTCAAATTTTCTAACATCATCAGATAAGTTTTTTATATCACTAGTTTTTATATATGGAGGATTGGATACAATTAAGTCAAACTTATGACTGTAAACATTGTCCAAGGACCTTGTAAAAAATTTTGCTCTCTTATTAAGTTTTAGGTTGTTTGAGTTTTTTACAGCTACGTTAATAGCTTTTTTTGAAATATCAATACCAATACCTTTTGCTTTTTTTATTTCACCTAAAATACTTAAAAGTATACACCCCGTTCCGGTTCCAATGTCTAGTATATGTGGGCTTTTATTTTTAAGTTTTTTAATTATTATGTCACAAAGTAATTCTGTTTCCGGCCTAGGAATTAAAGTATTTCTATTAACCAGAAATTCTTTACTCCAAAATTCTTTTTTTTCTAAAATATATGCTAACGGTTCTTTTTTTGATCTTCTGATTATTAGTTTGTTAAAATTATTTACAATACTATCGGATACTTTTTTTTCGGAGCTTATTATTATTTGCTCTCTTTGTTTCTTGAGCAAGCTAGAGAGTATAATTTCAGAATCTAGATTATAAGTTAGAATTTTACTTTTCTTTAAAATTTCTGATCCTAGGTTTAAAAGATCTGAAATAATCATTATACTAGATTTTGTAGTTTTAAATCTTGTTCTTTTAATCTTAAACCTTCATTCATTTCCTCATGAATTTCTCCACTTAAAAATTCTTCCAGCTTGTGTAATGTTAGGTTTATTCTGTGGTCAGTAACTCTACCCTGCGGAAAATTATATGTTCTTATTCGTTCAGATCTATCACCAGTACCAATTTGATTTTTTCGATTATCTGCCCGTTCTTGATCTTTTTTTCTTCTTTCAGCCTCGTATACTCTCGACCTTAGAATTTTTAAAGCTTTTGCTTTATTTTTATGTTGAGATTTTTCATCCTGTATGCTGACTACTACACCTGTAGGTAAATGTGTTATACGCACAGCACTGTCAGTTGTATTAACGGATTGCCCACCTGGACCTCCTGCTCTAAAAACATCTACTCTTAACTCGGATTCTTTAATTTGAATATCTACTTCTTCAGCTTCGGGTAAGACGGCTACTGTTGCAGCTGAAGTGTGCACCCTTCCTTGAGTTTCTGTCGAAGGAACTCTTTGCACTCTGTGGACACCTGACTCGTATTTTAAATATGAATAAATATCGTTACCATTAACTGAAAAAATGACTTCCTTAAATCCTCCTGCTTCACTTTTAGATATGTTTATAATTTCCAGTGTCCATTTTTTTTTTGAACAGACTTTTTCATACATTTTAAACAAATCTGCACAAAAAAGAGAGGCTTCTAGACCTCCTGTTCCTGCTCTTATTTCAACTATAGCGTTTTTATTATCATCTTTATCTTTTGGTAATAGAAAAATTTTTAATTTATTTGTGTAATCATCTCTTTTTTCTTTTAATTCATCTAGTTCTTTTTCAGCAAGTGCAATCATTTCAGGGTCACTATTCTGATCTTTCAACAATTGTTCTAATTCTTTTTGATCATTGTCAAATTTTAGATACTCTCTGGCGTAAGAGACGATGTTCCCTAGTTCTGAGTATTCCTTTGATTTTTGTGCAAATGTTTTTGGATCAATTGTTCCTGTTGATAGTTCTTTTTCTAAATCATCATGCTTAATGACTAGTGACCGAACTTTTTCCAAAGGTATCATAATTTAATTATTTTTTCAGCGGTCTTTTCTTCCACTAACTTAACAATTTTTTTAATAATATCTACACTTGGAACTTTTTCATGAGGTATGCCCGATAAATATAAAAGATTATTGTCTTGTCCTCCGCCTGTTAAACCTATGTCCGTTTGAGCGGCTTCACCAGGCCCATTTACTACACATCCAATTATGGAAAGAGTAATAGGTGTTTTGATGTGAGCAAGTTCTTTTTCTAATATTTTTACTGTATCAATAACTGGAAATGCTTGTCTTGCACATGATGGACATGAAATAATCTGCACACCTCTTGCTCTAATACTTAAAGATTTTAAAATTTCATAGCCAGCTTTAACTTCTTCTATCGGGTCGGCTGACAAAGATACTCTAATTGTGTCACCTATTCCTTGCATTAATAATTGTCCAATACCTATTGAGGACTTAATACTTCCAGTCAAAAGGCCTCCTGCTTCTGTTATGCCAACATGTAATGGATAGTTACAGGCTTTTGACAATTGTTCGTAAGATTTTACTGCCAAAAAAACATCAGAAGATTTAACACTTATTTTAAAATTAAAAAAATCATTATCCTCCATAAGCTTAATATTATACATTGCACTTTCTACTAAGGCTTCAGGACAGGGTTCTTTATACTTTTCTAATAAAGTTTTATCTAAAGAACCTGCGTTCACACCAACTCTTATTGAGCAATTATAATCTTTTGCTGCTTTAACAATCTCAATAACTCTATCGTTTGTACCAATATTTCCCGGATTAATTCTTAAACAACTGGCTCCCATTTTTGCAGCCTCAATTGCTCTTTTGTGATGGAAGTGTATGTCAGCTACTATTGGTACATTTACTTCTTTTACTATCTCTTTTAACGCACGTGTGGATGCTTCATCTGGACATGACACTCTAACTATATCTGCTCCAACATCTTCTAAATCTAAAATTTGTTTAATAGTTGCCGAAGCATCAGATGTGATGGTATTTGTCATGGACTGAACTGAAATTACTGAGTCACCTCCTACCGACAACTTGCCAACCATTATTTTTTGTTTTTTTTTTCTATTAATAATTCGATGTGGTCTAGTTTCCATAAAATTAATCTAAATTAAAAACTGTATGAAGTTTTTTTACAGCTTTAATAGTGTTGGACTCTTTAACGATTACAGATATCTTTATTTCAGATGTTGATATAGCTAAAATATTTATTTTTTCCTTAGCTAAAGCTCTAAACATTTTATAGGTAACACCTGGGGTAGTTATCATTCCAGCTCCAACAATAGACACTTTTGAAACTTTATTATCTGTATTAATAGATTTAAATTTAACATTTTTTTTATTTAATTTTATAAGTTTAATTGCTTTGCTTAAATCATTTCTTTTTAAAGTAAATGTCAAATCTGTTTTCTTTCCATCAGGTGAAATATTTTGAATAACCATGTCAACATTTATTGAGCTTTTACCCAAAGGTTCGAATATATCTGCTGCTATCCCAGGTTTATCTTGAACTCCAAGAAGTGTGATCTTTGCATCATCTTTGGAGTAAGTTACTCCAGTTATAGTTTTAGAATAGTCAATATTTTCCGAACCAAATATTTCAGTGCCTTCTTTATTGGAAAAAGTAGATCTAACATGTAGAGGTATGTCATACATCATAGCTGTTTGAACAGCTGATGATTGCATTACCTTTGCTCCTAGCGATGACATTTCGAGCATTTCTTCGTATGAAATTTTATTTATTTTTTTAGCTTTTGGGAATTTTTTTGGGTCAGTAGAAAAAACACCTTCAACGTCTGTATATATTTCACAATGATCGGTTTTAAAAATTTTGGCAACTGCGACCGCTGTAGCATCCGAGCCTCCCCGACCAATAGTTGTGATTTCTCCATTTTTTGAAATACCTTGAAAACCTGGAATGATAGCTACGCCCTTACGTGAAAGAAATTGGTTTATTTTTTCAATATGCATATTAATAATTCTTGAATTATTTTGATCACCGTCCGTTAATATTGGTATCTGCCAACTCATATAACTTTTTGCTTTAACTTTAAGTTCATTCAAAGCCCCCGCTAGCAAAGCTGCGGTAACTTGTTCGCCTGACGCTAGCAGGACATCAAGCTCTCTTTTGCTAAATTTTTTACTTATTTTTATTGATTGTTTAATCAGATCATTTGTTTCACCTGCCATTGCTGAAACAATAACTATAATTTTATTGTTTTTACTTAATTTCTTTTTTACTATTTTTGCTGCAGCAACTATTTTTTTTGTACTTCCCAAAGAAGTGCCACCAAATTTAATAACTATTTTTACCATATAAATAATTTAATATTTAGTTATAAATATCTTAATTTAAAAATTTAACAAGAAGATGTAGAGTAGAATAATGAGCACTGTAAATAAAGATGAAATTGAAAAATTTTCTAAACTAGCTGACGAGTGGTGGGATATTGATGGAAAATTTAAACCTTTGCATATGTTTAACCCAATACGCATTGAGTATATTTTAGAAATTACTTTAAAATATTTTAAAATAGATGAAAATAAAAAATTCCCTTTAAAAAATTTAAAAATTTTAGATATTGGGTGTGGCGGTGGATTGATCAGTGAGCCAATGACAAGATTGGGAGCTCAGGTAACTGGTGTTGATGCTTCGAGTAGAAATATTAATATAGCAAAAGAACATGCAAAAAAAAGTAGTTTAGATATCACTTACTTGAATGATAAGCCAGAAAGCTTAAGCTCAGAAAAAAAATTTGATATTATTTTAAATTTAGAAGTTGTTGAACATGTTGAGGATGTAGATTTATATTTAAATTCCTGCTTTAAATTGTTAAAGCCAAAAGGAATAATGTTCACGGCTACTTTAAATCGAACTCTAACTTCTTATGTAAAAGCAATAGTAGGTGCGGAATATATTTTGAAATGGTTACCTGTAGGAACTCACGATTGGAATAAGTTTATAAAACCAGAAGAACTTGAAAAAAAACTTACAGATTTAAATTTTTCAATAATTAATATGACAGGATTGAGTTTTAATCCTTTATTTAAAGTATGGAAAAAAACTAAAAACTTATCTGTAAACTATATTTTAGTTGCGCAAAAAAATTAATTATCTTTATTTTCTATCCATGGAATAGAAGCTAATTCTATCCCTTCTTCTTCTAACTCATCTCTTTCTTTTTGACTGACTGTTCCATAGATATTCCTATTTTTTTTATTATCGTAATAAATTTCCCTCACTTCTTTTGAAAAATTTTCTCCTACAAATTGAAAGTTTTTTTCAACAAAATTTTTTATTTTTTGTATTTCTTTTTTAATTTTAATAAATTCCTTAATATTAGACTTATTATCAATTTTACTTTTTTTTCTAACAATACTAGGTGACATGATTGACTTCTCTACGTTTGTTGATTTGCAGAAAATACATTCTATTAAATTTTTTTTTTTAAGTTTCTCATATTCTTTTGATTCTGAGAACCAGCTTTCAAACTCATGTTTATTTTTACATTTCAAAAGATATTTAATCATTCAATAATTAAAATAATAATTGTTATTATGGATTTAATACTTAACTTCTCCTGTAATGGGCGTTGATATCAATGTAATCATGTGTGAAGTCACAAGTGTAACACTCATACTCTTCTTTTCCTTGTTTTAAATCGACTGTTATTAAAATTGAATCCCATTCCATGTATTCTTTAAGCTTTTCTTCGTTGTAATTGTCTGAGATCCTTCCTCTTTCAGCTACAATAAAATCGCCTAGTTTAATAATTATTTTTTTTGGATCAAGTTCTTCACTTGATTTACCAACTCCCATTAGGATTCTTCCCCAGTTTGGGTCTTCACCAGCAATAGCTGTTTTTACCAGAGGTGAGTTTGCAATTGAAAAGGCTATTTTTTTTGCTCTTTCAGGTGAATCAGAATTTATAATTTTTATTGTTATAAATTTTTTTGCTCCCTCGCCGTCAACTACAATTTGTTTAGCTAGGTCTAAACAAACAGTGTGTAACGCCTTTTCAAATTTTATTCCCTCTTTGCTTGAAACTATGTTTAGCTTTTTGCTTTTAATTTTTTTTGTTGAAAATATCGCAACCATATCATTTGTTGATGTGTCGCTATCTACGGTAATCGCATTAAAAGTACTATACAAAACTTTGTTTAAATACTTGTTTAATACAGCAGCAGAAATATCTGCATCTGTAAAAATAAAAGAAAGCATAGTTGCTAGGTTAGGAGCAATCATCCCTGAACCTTTAGCAATTCCAGATATTCTCACTATTTTGTCACCAATTTTTATTTCGGAGCTAGCTACTTTTGGTTTTGTGTCTGTAGTCATTATAGCTGAGGCCATTTTCATCCAAATAAGTTTATTTTGATTAATTCTTAGATTTTCGACCAAATTTGGGATACTTGATAAAATTTCTTCAGCAGGAAATTTTTCTCCTATAACACCAGTTGAAGCAAATATTAAATCTTTAATTTTGCTTTTTTCATAACTATTTTCTAATTCTAATTTTTTTAAAGAATCAATTAATTTTTTTGCTATCTCATTCAAGCTATTTAACCCTTGATCACCGGTAAAAGTATTTGCATTTTTGGTGTTCACGACTAGCGCCTTAATATTATTTTTTGTATTTTCTCTATTCCAGACTATTGACTCTGATACGATTGAATTCTGTGTATAGGCTACTGCATAATTTGCACCTTCTGGAAAATAAAATAGTGCAAGATCCTCTCTTCTATTCTTATAAAGATCGGCTGAAACGGCAGATACTTGCACCCCTTCTATATGCTTAACTTCTTGAAACTCTCCCATTTGGGATATTTTTTTACCTGATCTAAAGAGGTTTTTAATATTAATTGTCATAATTGTTGTTTAATTTAAATTATAAATACATATATAGAGTACTAAGAATAAAGCTTAAAATCTACTAACATGAACTTATTTTCAACAGCAATAAATAAAATTTTTAAAACTGGAAACCAAAAAGAATTGGATAGGGTTAAGCCACTGGTCCATAAAATTAACGCTCAGGAGCAAAACTTCAAAAACCTGAAAAATGAGGAATTTAAAGCAAAAACTCAGCTTCTAAAAAAAAACCTGCAAGATGGTAGAAAGTTATCTTCTTTGATTCCAGAAAGTTTTGCCCTTGTAAGAGAGGCTGCAAATCGTGTTTTAAATGAAAGACACTATGATGCTCAATTAATCGGGGGAATTTTTCTGCATGAGGGTAAAATTTCTGAAATGAAAACTGGAGAAGGAAAAACCTTGGTGTCCACCTTGCCCGCTTATTTAAATGCTTTGGAAGGTAGGGGTGTACACATCGTAACTGTTAATGACTATTTAGCTAAGAGAGATTCTGAGTGGATGGGACAAGTATTTAATTTCTTAGGACTAACCACAGGCTGTATTACAAACGAGCTAGATGACCTTCAACGTAAAAAAAATTATGCGTATGATATTACCTACGCAACTAATAATGAATTAGGTTTTGATTATTTACGAGATAATATGAAGTATGATCTTGCAGAGATGGTACAAAGAGACCATCATTACTGCATTGTAGATGAAGTAGACAGTATATTAATAGATGAATCTAGAACCCCACTAGTTATATCTGGACGCAGCGAGGATAAAAGTAATTATTATTTATTATCTAATAAATTTATAAATAAACTTCAAAAAACTGACTACGAAATAGACGAAAAAAATAAAAATGCAATTCTTACTGACGCGGGTATAGATAGAGTAGAAAAATTGGCTATACAAGATGGTATTTTGAAAAATAATAATTTTTATGATCCTGAAAATTTAAATCTTGTTCATCACATCAATCAATCGTTAAAAGCTAATTTTTTATTTAATAAGGATGTCGACTATATTGTTAGAGAAAATAAAGTTCAAATTATTGATGAGTTTACAGGAAGAATTCTGGATGGCAGAAGGTTTTCAGATGGTCTACATCAATCTATAGAGGCTAAAGAAAGTGTAGAGATACAAGAAGAAAATCAAACACTTGCTTCTATTACTTATCAAAACTATTTCCGTCTGTATAAAAAATTATCTGGAATGACAGGAACAGCTTTGACTGAAGCAGAAGAATTTTATGATATCTATAAACTAAATGTAATTGCGGTACCTACGAATAGGCCTATGGTTAGAAAAGATTTTAATGACCAAATTTTCAGAACCGAAAAAGAGAAATATTTTGCGATAACAAATAAAATTATAGACTGTCATACTAAAGGCCAGCCTGTTCTAGTTGGAACAACTAGTATTGAAAAATCAGAAAAAATTTCTAATAACCTAAATGAAAAAAAAATTAAACATAGCGTGTTAAATGCTAAACAACATGAAAAAGAAGCAAAAATAATAGCGGAAGCTGGTAAAATCGGTGCCATCACAATAGCTACAAATATGGCAGGCAGAGGAACTGATATTCAGCTAGGTGGTAATAAAGATTTCAGAGATGAAGATAATCAAAAAGAATTACCTCAAATTAAAAAAGATAAAGAAAAAGTAAAATTACTTGGGGGACTTCATATTATAGGCACAGAAAGACACGAGAGTAGAAGAATTGATAATCAATTAAGAGGTAGGTCCGGTAGGCAAGGAGATCTAGGAAGTTCAATTTTTTATATCAGTCTTGAAGATGAGTTAATGAGAATTTTTGGGGCAAATTCTATAGATGGAATGTTAAAAAAATTAGGACTTAAAGAGAACGAATCAATTGATCACCCTTGGATTAACAAAGCAATGGAGCGTGCCCAGCAAAAAGTTGAGGGCAGAAACTTTGATGTCCGGAAAACTTTAATTAAATTTGACGATGTTATGAATGATCAGCGGCAAGTAATTTTTAGTCAGAGACTTAAAATATTAAAGGATGAAAATATCTCTGAAACTCTAGATTCTTTTTTAGTAGAGGTGGTACAAAATTTAGTTCAGGTAAAAAATAACTATAATAAATCTAATGATAAAACTGTTTATTTAAATGCTATAAAAAATATTTCGGGAAATATATTAAATGATAAAGAATTAATTGAGCTTACTAATAGAACTGAAAATGAATTTTGTGATAAATTTAAGAAGCTTTTCCAATCAAAACAAGAAGAAAGAATTAAATTAATTGGGAAGACTGAGAATAATGATATTGAAAAAAGAATTTTTTTACAAATTATTGATTTTTCTTGGAGGTCGCATCTACAATATCTCGAGCAGCTCAGACAAGTTATTGGGCTTCGAAGTTATGGCCAAAAAGATCCTTTGTCTGAATTTAAGAAAGAATCATTTGGTCTTTTTGAGGCACTTTTAGAAAAAATAAAAACTGATGTTATAAAATTTCTTTTAAATCTTAACCTAGTTGTTTCTCAAGAAAAGAAAGCAGAGATTAAAATAAATTCTAGTACTCCAGAAAACTGTCTTCTACATTTAATGAAAAATCGAAAGATACAAAGAAATGAGAAGTGTCTGGCAACTGGAAAGAAATTTAAGAATTGTTGCGGTGCGAATTTATAAAGTTTTGTTTCTCATGCTCTTAAAAGCTTCTAGCGCTGCATTTCTTGCTTCTTCGTGGACAACTATTGGTCTTGGATAATTTTTCCCTAATTCAAAGTCTTTAATTTTTTTATTTAGTTCCCACGGTTTGTGGATAAATTCTTTAGGTACGTTAGATAATTCTGGCAACCATTTTTTTACGTAATTACCTAATGGATCAAACCTTTCTCCCTGTAAAATAGGATTAAAAATTCTGAAATAAGGTGCTGCATCGGCACCACAACCAGCTACCCATTGCCAACCAGCTACATTATTTGCTTCATTAAAATCTAGTAAGCAATTTCTAAAATACTTTTCACCTTCTTGCCAATGTATTCTTAAGTGTTTAACTAAAAAAGAAGCTGTGACCATTCGGACTCGGTTATGCATCCATCCAGTTTCATATAATTCCCTCATACCTGCGTCGACGATTGGATAACCTGTTATTCCTTTTTTCCATGCAACTAAAAACTTTTTATTTTCTTGCCATGGAAAATTATCGAAATCTTTTCTTAAATTTCCTTTTAACATCTCTGGAAAGTAATTAATTAAACTATGACTGAATTCTCTCCATCCAAGCTCGTTTATATATTTTCTATATCCTTCATTTTTAATTTTAATTTTTTGACACTCTTCCCATATAGTTTCTATGTGAATTTGACCAAATGCTAAATATGGAGAGATTTTAGATGTACCTTCAATACCTGGTATATCTCTATTTTTTCCGTAGTTAGACAAACTTGTTTTTATAAAGTGTTTAGTGGCTTCGGTGGCTTCTTCTTCGGATGGATTCCAAAATTTTTCAAAATTTATATGCCAATTTTTTTTTGGTAAAATCGACTCTAAATTTATTGATTTATCTAAAAAATTAACTTTTTTTTCCCTTGCTGTAATTTTTTGTTTTTTAATAAATCCTTTATCTAAATAAAATTTTTCTGCCACTTTCCAGAAAGGTGTAAATACTTTAAAGGGAGTGTTGTCTTTTTTTCTTATTTCGTCAGACTCGTTTAGAAGATTACCTTTGAATATTTTAAAATTAATACTTTGTGATTTTAATAGGTCGGAACATTTCTTGTCAAATTGCAAAAAATCGGGCTCATAGACTTTATTCCAATAAATTGAAAAATTTTTTTTACTAAGAATTTGCTCAAAAGTTTCTTTGTAAGAAGTGGCTTCTATTATTTCTAGATTTATATTAAATTTATTTAATTTTTCTTTAAAATTTTTAAGTGATTGATAAAGCCACCAAAGCTGTGCTTGTCTGTTTTTAAAATTTTTTTTCTTAAAAACATATAAAGCACAAACATTCTCATGGTTTTCGGCGGCGTAGGCTAGTGCATCGTTTCTTAATATTCTAAAATCATCTCTTAACCATACAATGCCAATATTTTTATTCATATTATTTATATCTAACAGCTTTTAGAAATAATGATACGTGGTTTGGAGTGGTGGCCTTGGTTTGAATCGCACAAACGACACATACCTTTTCAGGGTACTGCTCTACTACTGAGCTACAAGGCCTAATATCTAAAAGTTATTCTACCTTTAGTTAAATCGTAAGGTGTCATTTCTACCATTACATTATCGCCTGTTAAAACTCTTATTCTATTCTTTCTCAATTTTCCAGCTGTATGAGCTAAAATTTCATGGTTGTTTTCAAGTTTAACACGGAACATTGCATTTGGTAAAAGCTCTGTTACTTTGCCTTTGAATTCTAATGTTTCTTGTTTAGCCAATTATTTTTTTCCTTTTTTTAATCTTATTTTAATTGAATTAGCGTGACCTTCAAGATTTTCGTATTTAGCTAGATTTATAACTGATGTTCCTAATCTTTCAATACCTGATTTGGTCATCTTTATTACCGAATATCTTTTTAAAAAATCGTAAACTGATAGACCAGATGAAAATCTTGCAGTCCCTGACGTGGGTAAAACATGGTTTGGTCCTGCTAAATAGTCGCCTACTGCCTCTGGGGAATATTGACCTACAAATATTGACCCAGCATTACTAACATCCTTTAAAATTTGATTAGGATTTTTAGTACAGATTTCTAAGTGTTCTGGTGCAATTAAATTAATAGTTTTTGCTAATAATTTTTTATTTTTCACTAATATTGATAAGCCAAATTTTTTTAAACTTTTAGATGCTATTTTTTTTTTTGGTAGCACTTTTAATTGTTCGAAAATGAAATAATTAATTTTGTTAATCATTTTAGCGTCATCAGATATAACTATTGACTGAGAATTTTCATCATGTTCTGCTTGCGCTATTAGATCTGCTGCTACCCAATCGGGTTTGGACCATTTATCAGCAACTATTGTTACTTCTGACGGTCCTGCTATCATGTCAATACCCACATCTCCAAAAACTTGTTTCTTAGCAGTAGCTACATATGCGTTACCTGGGCCTACTATTTTATCCACTTTACTTACAGTCTTAGTTCCATACGCCATTGCTGCTATGGCTTGAGCTCCACCTATTTTATAAATTTCTTTTACCTTACATTTCCTTGCAGCGTATATTACTGCTGGACTATAGTATCCGTCCATAGATGGCGTTGTCATATATATGTTTTTTACGCCAGCAACTATGGCGGGTATGCAATTCATTAAAACAGAGCTGGGATAACTAGCTAAGCCACCTGGAACATAAACACCTACCTTATTTATTGCATTGGATTTATAAGAAAATGAATTTTTAAATTGATCTATAAAACTAAAAGAAGACATTTTTTGTTTTTTATGAAAATTTAAAATTCTATTAAAAGCTAAATCAATAGAAGATTTCGTTTTTTTATCTAATTTTTTTATTACTTGGTTTTCTTCTTCTTTTGTGAATTTGATGTTGTTACGTGAAATATTTTTAAATTTAGAAAATTTTTTTTCGTATTTAATTAAAGCCAAATCACCATTTTTTTTAATATCTTGTATTATAGATTTAATTTTTGAATCAATATGAGAACTTTCAGATTTTCTTTTATCCAAAATAAAAGATAATTTTAATAAAAAATTTTTTTGATTAGTTTTAATTAGTCTTAACATTATAAAAAGTTGTGTTTCGGTGCTGTTTTACTTTCCCATGGAGAACCTTGGTCATCTAAAGTTATATCAATTACCTCGGCACAGATTTTGATTATAGCATCTCCAGAAAAAATTAATTTAATCTCATAACTTTTATCAGGCAACAAGCTACTTTCAATAGTTAAAAAATCTAAAAATTGATTGTCATCTTTTATATTAATATTTTTTGACAAAACACTAATAACATTGTCAAATTTTAGCATTGTTCTTATTCTTTTATTTTTTCTAAAAACTCCCTTTTCAACATCTTCCCACATAAACCTGTTTAATTGAATTAAAAAAATTTTATTTTTTTTTAAATTAGCAACATCTTTTGGTAAGATTATTGAATCTTGTAAGTGCGCTGCTATAACTCTCAGATCTTTTTCAGACGTTGCTAATAATTTTAAGTTTGTTACTTTCATTTTAAATTCTATTAATGCTAGCTTTACATTTTTTCAGTTTTTTTTCTAAATTTTGGTAGCCTCGATCTAAATGGTATACTCTATTAATTGTAGTTCTATTGTCGGCTACTAGAGCGGCTAAAACTAAGCTTACCGAGGCTCTAAGGTCTGTAGCCATAACTTCAGCTCCTGACAAGTTCGTTGGTCCAGTAATAATTGCTACATTATTTTTGGTGTTTATTTTTGCGCCCATTCTTTTTAGTTCTGGTACGTGCATAAATCTGTTTTCGAAAATACTTTCTTTCACTTTTGAGATGCCTGTAGCCTTTGACATTAAGACCATAATTTGTGCTTGTAAATCTGTTGGAAAACCAGGGTAGGGTTCTGTTTTAACGCTAATACTATTTATCTTTTTTGACTCAAAAACTGTAATTCTATTCTTTTCTACTTTCATTTTAACACCCATTTTTTTCATAATTTTAATTTCTGTATTTATAACCTCTGAATTTATCTTTTTTATAATTATTTTTTTTCCTATCAATGCCCCAGCAATTAAATAGGTACCTAATTCAATTCTATCAAAAATTATTTCATGACTTGTGCTCTTGAACTTATTGATGCCAATGATTAATATTTTTCTTTTACCAATAAAATTAATATTGCATCCCATTTTCTTCAAACAAAGTATCATGTCTTGAATTTCTGGTTCGATAGCACAATTAGATATAATTGTTCTTCCTTTTGCGCTTACCGCCGCAAGTATAGCATTTTCTGTCGCTCCGACCGAAATAGATGGGAACTTTATAACACTTCCTTTCAACCCATCTTTAGCAGAAGCATGTATATAACCATTTTTTATTTTGATTTTAGCTCCAAGTTTTTCTAAGGCAAATAAATGTAAATTAACCGGTCTTGTCCCTATTGCGCACCCGCCAGGTAGTGAGACTTTAGCTTTTTTGTATTTTGCTAACAGTGGTCCTAAAACTAAAACCCCAGCACGCATAGTTTTAAGTAAATTGTATGGTGCTACTGTCTTCAATTTTTTACTATTTGAAATAATTAAAGTATTTTTTTTTTTAGAGATTTCTACACCGAGGCCTATAAATTTTAATAAATTTATCATTGTGAACACGTCCTGTACTAGAGGAATGTTTTTTAATGTTAGAAGTTTGTCAGTAAGGATTGCTGCTGCTAAAATAGGCAAGGTAGCATTTTTTGATCCAGAAATATTTATAGAACCTGATAGTATTTTTTTACCTTTGATGATAAGTTTTTGCATCAATAAAACTAAATTTAAACTTTTGGAAGAGTAACGCCTCTTTGCTTCATGTATTTTCCTTTTCGATTAGCATAAGTTACTTGGGGCTTTTCGTTGCCTTTAATAAATACAAATTGTGCAATTCCCTCATTAGCATATATCTTTGCTGGCAACGGAGTTGTGTTAGAAAACTCTAATGTTACATGTCCTTCCCAACCTGGCTCTAAAGGAGTCACGTTAACTATAATTCCACATCTTGCATAAGTTGATTTACCAAGACAGATAACAAGTACGTCTTCGGGTATTTTAAAGTATTCCATTGTTCTGGCCAAAGCGAATGAATTTGGTGGTATAATGCACTCTTTACCAATTTTTGTAACAAAACTTTCTTTTTTAAATAATTTGGGGTCAACTATACCTGAGTTCACATTTGTAAAAATTTTAAATTCATTAGAAACTCTTGCGTCATAACCATATGAGGACAAGCCAAAAGATATTTTACCTTTTCTAACTTGTTTTGAAACAAAAGGTTTAATCATGCCCGTTTCTTTGACCATTTTTTTAATCCATCTGTCTGAAAGTACACTCATCTTTTTTTAACTTTTTCTTTAAATTTTTTTCTTTTTTTTAAATTAGCTTTTAGGGCAATTTCACGTTTAATAAGCCGAGTGTCTTTTTGAACTCGTTCTCTGCTCATTTTAACTATTCTTTATCAGGATTTGTTAAATCTTCAAGGGTAATGGGTTTATCTAAATCATGCATTTTTTTCTCATCTTCATTTTGAGAATCTGGACCCTTTTTGGCTCTTCTCTCTTCAATACGAGCTTTTCTTTTGGCTTCTTTTTTGAGAGCCTTCTCATTTCTTGTAGATTTATAGTCGTAGTGAATTCCCATTTGAGCTCCTGCAGTTTATTTAATTTTACTTTGTTGTCTGAAGTTATGCAAGTCTCTAATAAATACTAATTCTAATTTTACGAGCAACGTGTCTGGCCGAAAAGATGGAGTATTTTGTAGTCGAGTAGAGGTCTACTGTTTGGCTTAACCAGTCCGTCCCTTATTTATTTTACTTTTTTATTATAATAAAAATTAATGACAAAATAACAGCAACCAAAACGTCATAAACAGGCTTTGCTTCGGGAAAGCTAAAATTCCATAAAATTACTAGAATTAACCAGATAATCCAAATAAAAATTTCTTTTTTTTTTTCATTCATTTTTTAAATTAAACATCCTTTCTCTGTACAGTTTTTATTAGAATCATAGGTGTTAAAATAATCGATTGATTTTATAGAGCTAGCCATTGATGACTTATAAACATTTAAATAACCATTTAAGCTATCAGAAAGTTCCTTGGCCTCTTTTTTCATTTTTAATCTAGAGAAGTTTAACAACATAATTGAATTACCATTTGGTATATTGCCGTCACTTATATCTATTGGCTTGTGAAATAGATCATTAGTTGCAATTATATTTTTTTGGAATATTGATTTTTCTTTTATATAAAAAAGCTTGTTTACTTTTTTACAGAGTTCTTTTGCTTTAAATAAATAGTTTGGTTTTAATGTTTGATCATAGAGATCTAAAAGCATAGCTATGCTGTATGCATAGTCTTCTAAAAAAACTTCAGACTTTAAAATTGTATGTTGTAGTTTTTCCTTATTAAAAAAAATATTTTCTAATTTTTCATAATAAGTTTCTGCAATTTTTAAAAAATTATTATTTGGCAATACATGTTCTGCACATATTAAAGCGCTGACCCAAAGACAGTTTAGATCTAACTGAATTTTTTTATCAAAAAATGGTTTTACTCTTCTTTCCCTTAATTTCTTTAGTTCAAAAATAACTGATTTAGGTGGTGTTTCTATTTCTCTTAGGATTATTTTATTTTCCCAGTTACCTTCCGGTTTTACATCAAAATATTGACTTATATCTTTAATTTTTTTTAACTCCTCGTAACTAAAAACATAATATTTTCCCTCTTCTCCATCACTATCAGCATCATAAGCTGAACCTAATAATTTATTTTCTAAGTTAATAAAATTTTTGTTAATAAAATCTATTGTTTGAATAATTTTTTTTTCAAAATATTCATTTCTTTCTACTCTTAAAAATTTAGACAATAATAAAACAAATTGAGCATTGTCGTATAACATTTTTTCAAAGTGCGGTATCAACCAATTTTCATCTACGGTATATCTAGAGATTCCTCCTTCTACCTGATCATATATTCCCTGAGAACAAAGTTGTTTTAAAATTAATTCTACGGGTTTTAAGTATTCCAATTTTTTTGTTTTGTTGAAAAAAAATAATAAAACATCATATATGTTGAATACTGGAAACTTTGGTGAACCTTTGTATCCCCCTTTTGTCTCGTCTAAGCTTAATTTAATATTTTGTAAAACTGATTCAAGATCTTGATTTAGTACTAGGGATTTTTTTAACTCTAAGCTTTTAGAAATAACGTGAGACTGTTTAATAATCTCTTCTCTCTGTTCTGTGTAAGTGTCTCCGACTTTTAAAAGAACTTCTTTAAATGAGGGTAACCCGTATGAACTTTCTTTAGGAAAGAAAGTTCCAGCCATAAATGGTATGGCGTTTTCGTCTAGAAACATTGTCAAAGGCCAACCACCGCCTGATTGGTTAAAAAGTTGATAAGAACTTTGAAAAATATAATCTATATCGGGTCTTTCTTCACGATCAACCTTAATGTTTAAAAAATATTTATTCATAAGGTCTGCGGTTTCTTCGTCTTCGAAACTTTCATGAGCCATTACATGACACCAGTGACAACTGGAGTAGCCAACGCTTAATAAAATTGGTTTTTTATTTGCCTTAGCAAAGTTAAGTATGCTCTTGTCCCATGCTTGCCAATGAACTGGGTTATCTTTGTGTTGTTGGAGATACGGGCTAGTCTCTAATAGTAAATTATTTTTTGAATACATTGTAAATCTTTTATTTAGTAATTTTGTTATTAAAAAATAATTTATTAATAACGGTTGCTAATATCAGCACTATAACAAAAATTAAAATTGGAAAATATATCTCAGGATCTTTAATTAAGTCAGCCCAAACTATTGTGTTGTTTCTGTTGATAAAATTTCCCAGGCCCGCGCCTAATGAGGTTATTACAAATATACCTGGTACTATGCCTAGTAGGGTTGAAAAAAAATATTTTTTTATTTTCATATCAAAAATTACAGGTAAAATATTTTGAATTGCAAATGGCATACCGCCGCCCGTAAATCTAAATAATGTAAAATACAAAAAATTATTTTTATTAAATAGATTGACAAACTTTTCTATTTTTGCTGAAAACTTTTTTTTAATAAAATCTTTAAAAAAGAAGTTTGCCAGACAATAGAGTAGCGTAGCCCCTATAGTGAGTGATACTACTGTAATTAAAGTTCCCAACCATTTACCAAAAACAAAACCTGCAAACAAAGCTAGGGGTGAGCCAAAACCAAGTAAAAGAATCCAGATAATACTAAATATTGAAAATAGGACTAAAACTAAAAATGTATTTTTTGACTTAAAGTCATTCAATAATTCTTGGTTATTTTTAAAGAAATTAATGTCAGATAAATCTTTAAAATCAAAATTTGAAAAAATGACGAACATTAAAGCAGAAAAACAAATAAGATATACCGTCCCTATAAGCAATTTTAACTTTAAATTCATTTGTTTGTTTTAGCTGTACTTATCTAATATAATTAACTATATAACGAATGAAATTTTATGAAAAGAACTTATCAGCCCAGCAACTTAGTAAGAAAAAGAAGACATGGATTCCGGTCTAGAATGGCTACTAAAGCTGGCAGAAAACTAATCGCAAGAAGAAGAGCAAAAGGGCGTACTACTATATCTACTTAATTTAAATGTTTAAGCTAGAAAGTCTAAAAAAAAATAACCACTTCGTATTAGCGTTAAAAGAAAAGAAAATTCATTCAGATTTTTTTTCTATTTTTGCTGCAAAAAATTTTATTTCTTCAAAAAATAAAAATTTGTTACATATTAGTTTTGTTATGAAAAAAAAAATTGGAAATGCTGTAAAAAGAAACAAAATAAGACGTAAATTAAAAGCTATAGTACATAAACTTTTAAAAATAAAAGGTGCAATTAATACCAATTATACTTATATAGTTTTTGGAAAATCAAAAGCCTATGAAAAAGACCATAAAATTTTATTTTCGACAATGCAAAAAAGCTTTGAAAAGTTTTGAGTCTATAGTATCAAATATTTTAATTTTTATAATCGTGTCATTAATAAAATTCTATAATTTTTTAATTTCGCCCTTGCTCGGTGTGAAATGTAGATTCCTGCCTACGTGCTCGGAATACTGTAGCAAGTCACTTGAGGAACATGGTTTGGTAAAAGGTAGTATGTATAGTTTAAAAAGAATTATTCGTTGTCACCCTATAAAAATTTTAGGTGGTGCGGATGGGATAGATTTAGTTCCAATAAAAAATTGTAAATCAAAGGAATTAGACTAAATGGAAAATAAAAATGTTTTTATAGCTATAGCGCTATCTATGTCTGTACTACTTTTCTGGTCAGCTTTTGTCGACTCGCCTCAACCTATTGAAAAAAAAAATCAAAAAATTTTAAGCGGTCAAACAGAAAATAATATAGCAGGCAATGGCATTGTTCCTGATATTGGGGGAGAAATTCTTAAGGTAAATATTTCAAGGGCCGATTCTCTGAAAAAAACAAATAGAATTTTTTTAGAAAATAAAAAAATAAAAGGTTCAATTTCACTTGAGGGAGCAACAATAGACGATTTATCTTTTAAAAATTATAACGTAGATATCAAGTCAAATGATATAGTGCAGTTTTTAAATCCTAAAGAAACTAAGAATGGGTATTTCATTGAGTCAGGCTGGGCAAGTATAGGCAATAAGATAAAAGTTCCAACTAGCAAAAGTATTTGGAGCGTTATAGGCAATAAAATTTTATCTACCAACAGTCCTGTGGCTCTAGAATGGGATAACGGTTCAGGTTTAATGTTTAAAAAACAAATAGAAATAGACAACAACTATCTTTTTAAAATTAAGCAAGAAGTGATCAATAATTCTTCGAAACAAGTTGAGTTGTATCCTTATGCTCAACTAACAAGGAAAAATAAACCGGAAGATTTAAAAAATTTTTATATTTTACACGAAGGGTTTATTGCGGTTTTAGATGAAGAACTTAAAGAAGACGATTATGACGATGTAGAAGAGAAAAAAATTGTACGAGAAGCAAATAATGGATGGATAGGTATCACAGATAAATATTGGATGACTGCATTAATTCCTCCATCAGGTGAAAAATTTAAATCTACTTTTTTATATCAAGATTCTTACAAAGCTAACTTTTTATTAAGTAATCCAAAAGTTATTACACCTTCTGCAAAAACAAGTAATGAAATTAAAATCTTTGTAGCAGCTAAAGAAGTTCAAACTATTGATGCGTATGCGGAAAAAGAAAATATAGCAAAATTAGATTTAATTATTGATTGGGGTTGGTTCTATTTTTTTACAAAACCTCTATTCTTTGCGGTTGATTACTTGTTTAAATTGACGGGTAATTTTGGAATAGCTATTGTTTTAATCACGGTAATGATTAGATTAATTTTCTTCCCGCTAGCTAGTTATTCTTTTAAATCAATGGCAAAAATGAAGGCTCTGCAGCCCGAAATGGCAAGACTTAAAGATCTTAACAAGGATGACAAAGTTAAACTTCAACAAGCTATTATGGCACTTTACAAAAAAGAACAGATTAATCCCGCTTCTGGTTGCTTGCCAGTTTTAATACAAATTCCATTTTTCTTTGCAATTTATAAAATGCTTTTTATTTCACTAGAAATGAGACATCAGCCTTTCTTTGGTTGGATAAAAGATTTATCTGCATCAGATCCTACTACAATATTTAATCTTTTTGGGTTACTGCCCTTTACTCCTCCTAGTTTCTTGATAATAGGTATTTGGCCAATTTTAATGGGCTTAACAATGTTTGTTCAACAAAAATTAAATCCCGCACCAACAGACCCCATTCAAGCTAAAATATTTATGTTTTTTCCAATATTCTTAACAGTGATACTAGCTTCCTTCCCATCAGGATTAGTTGTTTACTGGACCGTTAACAACATATTAACTATTGCTCAGCAATGGTTCATAATGAAAAGAACAACAGTTAAAACTAATTAAATGGGTTCGAGGGAAGAACAGGTAGAAAATTTAAAAAAATTTTGGCCAGAGGAGAATGCGCCGAATATTTCTCAAGTTACTAAATACGTACATAAATATAAAAAAGAAAAAATAGTAATAAAATGTGGTGGCAAAGTTTTAATAGATCCTGATTTATTTAATAAATTTATTGAAGATGTAGCTATACTTTATAAGCTAGGATTAACTATAATCATTGTTCACGGTGGTGGTCCTAGAATAAAACTAGAACTAACAAAACTAAATATTGAGAGTTCGTTTATTGATGGTTTAAGAGTTACAGATAAACAAACTATGGAAGTAGTTGAAAAAGCTCTAGTAGATTTTAATTCAGAAATTATAGAAAAATTAAAAAAAAAAGAATGTAAGGTACGCGGTCTAAACGTCAGTCAAAATAATATTTTTATAGTAGAACAGGAAAACGAAGCGCTTGGGTTTGTTGGTAGACCAAAAAAAATACTAAGAGAAAAAATTGAATCTATTATAGATCAGCAACAGATCCCTGTAATCTCTCCTATGGGTAAAGACGAAAAAGGAGAAAAATACAATATTAATGCAGATACAGCAGCGGCGGCAATAGCAAAAAGCTTAAAATCCAGAAGATTGCTGCTAATGACAGATGTATCAGGTGTTTATGATAAAGATAAAAAGTTAATTAATGAAATTAAACCTGTGGAAGCAAAAGGTCTAATTGATAAAAAAATAGTAGAGGGTGGAATGATACCTAAGCTTTTAAATTCAATTGATGCTATTGAAAATGGAGTTAAAGGTGTTGTTATTATTGATGGTAGAAAACTTCATTCTATTTTATATGAAATTTTTTCCGATGAAGGTTCTGGAACACTTATAAGAAAATGAAAGAATTAAGACAAATAAAATATTGGCTCTTTGACCTTGATAACACTTTGTACTCAGGTAACACAAAAGTGTTTGATCAAGTGGATAAAAAAATGACAATTTTTATATCTAATAAACTTAATGTAACCAATGAAGAAGCCAAAAAAATTCAAAAAAGTTACTTCCATGAATATAATACAACACTTAATGGAATGATTAAAAATCATAAAATTGATGCTCAAGAATTTTTAGAATTTGTTCATGATGTAGATTTAGAGTTTTTAAAAGAAGACACAAAGCTTCAAAATGAATTAACTAATCTTAAGGGAAAAAAGTTTATATTTACTAATGGATCTAAAGCTCACGCTGCAAACGTTACTAAGAGAATCGGTATTCAAAATCTTTTTAATGGAGTTTTTGATATAGTGGATGCTGAATTTGTGCCAAAACCTTCAATCAAACCATATAAAAAAATTATCGAAAAATATAGAATAGACCCTCAATATTGTATATTCATTGAAGATATAGCTAGAAATTTAAAACCTGCTAATGAATTAGGAATGAAAACAGCTTGGGTTAAAAATGATGAACCCTGGGCAGCTGAATTTTCTAATGAAAGTTTTATAGACTACAAAATTGATAACCTGTCAGAATTTTTAAGGAGAGTAAATGAGCAAAAATGAATTAGAGACAATAATAAATCAGGCTTGGGAAAAAAAAGAAGAAATAAATAAAAATTCAGAAAAAAAAATAATTGACGCAATCAATCAAACAATAAATAATTTAGATTCAGGCTCAGCGAGAGTTGCTGAAAAGATCAATGGCGATTGGGTCACACATCAATATTTAAAAAAAGCAATCATGTTAAGTTTTAGAATTTACGATATGGAAGTTTTAAGTGGACCTTACAGTAGCTGGTACGACAAATCTCACTTGGTAAAAGGAAAAACAGCTGGATGGACTAAGGAAGACCACGTTAAGGCAGGTTTCAGAATGGTGCCTAATTCCCCAGTAAGAAAAGGATCGTTTATAGGAAAAAATGTTGTCTTGATGCCATGCTTTATAAACATTGGAGCTTATATTGACGAAGGAACAATGATGGACACTTTTTCAAGAGCTGGTAGCTGTTGTCAGATAGGTAAAAATTGTCATATTTCAGCTGGATCTGGTGTCGGTGGAGTTTTAGAGCCGGCTCAAGCACTACCAACTATAATTGAAGATAATGTTTTTCTTGGAGCAATGTCCGAAGTTGTAGAGGGTGTTGTTGTTGGAGAAGGTTCTGTGATTAGTATGGGTATGTGCATTGGTCAATCTACAAAAATTGTAAATAGACAAACTGGCGATATTACATACGGAAAGATAGCTCCCTACTCAGTAGTTGTACCAGGGTCAATACCAGATAAAAAAAATCCTAATGCGCCGTCACTAAGCTGTGCGGTTGTAATCAAACAGGTTGATGAAAAAACTAGAAGTAAAACTTCTATTAATGATCTATTGAGGGAATAATGAAAAATTTTGATGAATTGAAGTTATCAAAAGATTTAATTAGATTTCCTAGCGTCACACCAATTGACGCTGGTGCAATAAATTATTTATCAAAAAAATTAAAACAACTGGGATTTAGTTGTAAAATCTTAGTGTTTAAAGATAAAAAAAACCCAACTATCAAAAATCTTTACGCAAGACTAGGAAATAAGCAACCAAATTTATGTTATGCGGGTCATACGGATGTTGTGCCACCAGGTGATATAAAAGATTGGACTGTTAACCCCTTCAAGCCAATTGTAAAAAATAACTATTTAATCGGGAGAGGGGCAAACGATATGAAAAGTTCTATTGCTTGTTTTTTGGCTGCAGTGAGTAATTTTTTAAAAGACAACAAGAAGGTTAATGGATCAATAAGTTTTTTAATCACTGGAGATGAAGAAGCTCAAGCTGTTAATGGCACCAAAAAAGTAGTTGATTATTTGATAAAAAGAAAAGAAAAAATTGATTTTTGCATTGTTGGGGAACCAACTAATCCTAAAAAATTAGGAGAAATGATTAAGATAGGAAGAAGAGGAAGTCTGTCGTGCAATCTAGAGGTTCGAGGCAACCAAGGGCATGTTGCCTACCCACATCTTTCAAAAAATCCTATAAATAGTTTAATTGCCATATGTAAAAAACTTAAAGAAAAACCATTAGATAAAGGTAATAAACATTTTCAACCGTCTAATTTAGAATTTACAAGTATTCACGTTGACAACAAAGCACATAACGTAATTCCAGCAAAGGCAAAGGCTCGGTTTAATATTAGATATAATAATTTTCATTCAGCTATTAGCTTAAAAAAAATGATTAATTCTAAAATTAAATCAATTTGTAAAAAAAACAAAGTAAAATATAAAATTGATTTTTTAGCTTCAGGAGATTCTTTTTTAACTAAACCTGGAACAACAATTCAAATGGCAAAAAAAATTATAAGAAAAATAACAAAAATAAATACTGTTTTTTCTACAACAGGTGGTACTTCTGATGCAAGATTTATTAAAAAAATTGCGCCATGTCTTGAGTTTGGTTTAGTTAATAAAACAATGCATAAAGTTGATGAATGTGTTTCTTTGGCTGACTTAAAGAATCTACAAATAATTTATTTAAGTATACTCGAAGAATATTTTAAAAAATAATTTTTAAGCATTATGAATAAAATTATAGGATCAGGTTTTCTAGCAAAATCTTTTTTAAAAAAAATAAAAAAAATAAATAATAATACTGTTATATTTGTGTCTGGTGT
>Ga0307986_10000622_pt1 | contig 26034 bp, 28 predicted proteins | sample EllFjometageno82_FD_203170 | JGI IMG/M metagenome (GOLD analysis project Ga0307986, IMG submission 203170) | Marine microbial communities from Ellis Fjord, Antarctic Ocean - #82 | ecosystem: Environmental > Aquatic > Marine > Unclassified | place: Southern Ocean | collected 2014-10-09 | reverse complement strand
TCTAAATCTATATTTATCCCATTCCATCCTTTTTTATATAATAAATATGTGTTGTTGTATTTTATAGGATGATTGCAACCGACATCTATATATATTCCTTTTTTTTTTTTGGAAAAGATCCTATTTATTACTAAATCTACATTGCTTATAGAGTAAGATATTTTAGTATATTTTTTATAATATATTTTTTTTAAAAAATTCATTTTATATTTTTATCTTGTTCAAAGCATTGTTTTTAAATAAATTTGCTTCTTGTATGTACCTTCTTACCATTTGTGTTGTTTTGTGACCTGTCATTGCCATTATATTTCTTTCTTCTGCGCCAGATTCAGCTGTAGATGTTGCAAAACCTGACCTAAGACTATGACCTGCATACTTATTTCCATCTAAACCAGCAAAATTAGCATATTTTTTTATTATAAGTGCTACGCTTTTGTCAGATAAGGGAAATATTTTTCCTTTTTTTAAATTCGTATTTTCTATCCATTTTTCTAAATGAATTACTGGACAGTATGTAATGTTATTAAAATAGGGGATTGCTTTTATCATTCCTTCACCAGATTGATCTGTTTTTGATCTTTTTATAAATATCTTTACTCCCTCTCTAACAAATTCTACATCATCATAGTTTATATCAACTAGTTCAGATCTTCTAAATCCGCCTGCAAAACCTACTAATATGAGAGCTTTATCCCTTAATTTTCTATCATACTTAATTTTAAGTTTATCAATTGTATTAACTATTTCTTTTAAATCACTGATTAATATAGGTTTTTTTGCTTTTTGATTGCTTCCTTTTTTTCTTTTAATACCAAGTAAATTTTCGACTATTAAGGGATGCTTAGTATCGATGTAATGACCTTTTAGCTTATGTACAACACTTATAGATGCAATTCTTCTTTTTAAAGTGCTAAATTTAGATGACTGAGAAAGATGTGTTAGATATAAAGCTATTATTTTGGGATCTGTTGGCAAAGAACTAAAATTATTTTTTACACAAAATGCTGAAAAATCTTTATAATCTGAACTATATGCTCTTAATGTATTTTTAGATTTAGAATTTTTTAAATTTTTTAATGTTTCTATTTCTAAGCTTTTAAGGTCTGTTACAATTTCATTCATATTATTTTCCGATAACCATTAATTATCGGAAGTATTACAATGAGTATAATTAAATGTCAATAGCTATTTGCAGATAATATTATTGTATGAAAATGTTAGAAGAAATTATAAAATAATATTATGAGACAAGCTTTATTAATCAGTTTAATAATTTTAATTTTTTCAGCTTCAACAACAATTTTAAAAAGTCATTCAGGAAATACTGGACCTAGTGGATGTCATATGAACTATAGCAATGGAACACAGCACTGCCATAAATCAAAATCCATGAATCCAGCGCGTAGTTATTGGTACTCAAACCAGGGACACGGACCTTATAGCAGCGCCTTAACTTGCCAAAATGCTCTAAGAGGTGCTGGTATTATTGGCTTCTGCTCTTTGAGATGAAAGGAACTAAATTTCAGCTGAAAGTTTGGAGCTATCTTAAAAAAATACCCAAAGGCAGCGTTATAACATACTCTCAAGTGGCTAAAAGCATAGGAAAACCCCTTGCAGTACGTGCTGTGGCTAATGCCATAGGTAAAAACCCTTATGCACCCAAAATACCATGTCATAGAGTGATAAGATCGGATGGTTCGCTTGGCGGCTACTCGGGTAAAGGTGGTGTTAAGAGAAAGAAATTTTTACTACAAAAAGAAGGTGTATCGCTTTAGAATTGTTATTTAACAGGAGTTCTAGATGAAACACCCTACTCTACTCGTATTTTTTATAATTCACGGCTCAGTTGTACTATATTACAGGTAAACTAAAAAAATTTGCTATCTACGGCCGTTTAAAAGGCATATTCCCATACTGCAGGGCTCTAGAAAATAGCAAAGATGGCAAGGTTCAGATTGATTTTAATTACTCTTATTATTGGTGGATAATAAGATTAAAAGTCAGTGTTTTACTGCATAATTAGAGTTTTGCTTATATTAATTGTCTTTTATTGAATAAATTAAAAAAAAATTTATAATTTAATAAATATTATTAAAGATTAATAATAAAATTTATTCAATATTTACAATGGTTTAGATTAATTAACTAATGTAATCTATTAAGATAAAAGTCAATATTATTGACCTTTTAGTAAGATATTTTTAGACTTAAAACACTTTGAAATCCATTTATCAGGAATCCCTTCAAGCCCATTCAAAGCAGCAAAATAAGCACCAATAAAATTAGACCTAGAACAATTGCACCCACCTGCCCTAATCGTATTTAAAACAGAGGATTTGTAAGATTTAAATTTAATAATTGAATGGATTGAGCTTTCAAAAGTACCAGGATATCTGCACGTTATACCAATTTTCTTTACTGCAGCCGAATGTGATAAAGACTTTAATCTTTTGACTTTATAAATACCTTTAACAACATCTTTAAAATAAACATTATTTTTATATTTGTTCAAAAAAATATTAATAGGATTAGTTTCACCATTCAATGCAAAGTTAATTATGTGGAATTTAGCAAGTGCATATTTAATGCTAATTTTAGATGCGCAAACAATAGAAATTATCTTCTTCAAATCTTTAAATGATCTAAAAAAAAGAAAGTACGGTAATGCACCACAAAAACCATCCGACTCATGGACTTTAGTGCCGCCTGTGATTTTCTTATTTTTTTTAATATTAGAAATAGTGTCAATTATATTTTGATGTACCCAGGGTCCTTTTATAATACCTCTCCAGTCTTTAATTTTTCTATATTTAGCTCTCTCCTTGTAGTTTTTCCAATATCTACTTCCGGGCCCAAAATGTTTAATTAAGTTTTTTTTAAATCTTTTTTCAATATTAAATTCGCTTTCAGATAAAGTTTTGAACATTACTTGACCAACATCATTATAGCCAGAAACATTTCCTGTTTTGATTTCGTAAAAAGGACTTTTATTATTTTTTAAGAAAGAAAAATCTTTTTTATTTTTGATATATGATTTTAATTTTTTTTGATTATATACCCAATGCAGGGGTCTAGCAGCTGCATCTGCTACAGTAGCTCCTAAAAAAACATGTAAATTGTTTTTCATAATCTTATTTAACTATATAAAATACTTTAAAGCAAAAAATACTACTAAGGGGATGGTGATAAAAGACATTAAAGTTGATACAACAATCATGCTCGCAATGTTATCAACAATTTTTTTTGGAGAATATATTGACCCTACAAGATAATTTAAAATAGCACTTGGCATTGAACATTGTATAAGGAATACACCAGCCGCAAACCCTTCTAACCCAAAATAAAGTATTAATAAATAGCCTATTATTGGGCCAAGAATTACTCTTCCAATTGATGAAAAAATAGCTTTTTTAAAAGAGAATATTTTTAGTCTCGTAAGAGCAATACCCAAAGACATTAGAATTAAAAATATTGTTGCATACATTAATAAGAATGTTGTGTTTTCAACAAAAATAGGGAGTCTTAAATCGCAGTAAAGAAGAAAAACAGCTATTATGACCGCATAAAAAGGAGGGCTTTTAGCTATCACTTTAATATTAAATTTTCTAGCTGCTAAAAATACTCCCAAAGTAAAGTGACATAGAATAATAAGTGAAGATATAGCAGCCGACACACCTAAACCTTGAGTCCCATAGGCAAATAAACATATGGGGAGACCCATGTTACCAGTGTTGGGCATTACAAATGGAGGTAATTCTCTGATTATATCTTTTGTATTTTGTACAAGCAAAAAAAACACTCCAACAACAAAAAAACAACCAATAGCAACAAGATAATACCAAAAATAATTTTTAAAAACTTCAAAAGATATATTTGTTGAATTTAAAGCGTAAATAATCATTGCAGGTGTGCCAATGTTTGCTGCGAAGTTTGTTATAAAAGCAGTATCTATTTTTGGATTTTTTTTACCCAAGTAATAACCAATTCCAACTACAAAAAAAACAGGAAATAAAACCTCAAATAACTTCAAATATAGTTCCATTATATTTTAGAAGTTATAAATTTAGATTTTTGATTAAAGTTTATTGAAGTTTCAAATTCCATTAATCTTTTATAAATAGATCTTAACTCTGTTATTCTAGTCCAATTTTGTAAAAATAGTGAAAAACTACTTTGGACCTCTCTAAAAGCTGAAGAAGTTTGTATTAAAACACCTAAAGTCATTCCTCCGGTGAACAAACCAGGGCCCATTAATAAATAGGGCACAATAATCATAGACTGATTATACATAATGATCCAAAGATCAAAATAACTATAGTGTAAAAATAATTTATGATAATTCAATTTAATGCCAGTAAATAATTGTAAAATAGTAGGTGCTTGCACATAGTTTATTCTATCATCTTCCCCGTATACTAATTCTTTTCTAAAGGCAGCTTCAACTTTTTGATTATTATATTCGAGACCTGGTAACTTAATACCTACTATCCAGCTTACTATTAATCCACCAAGACTAGCAGTTAAAGAAACCCAAACTAACGAACCGGTAATGTCTTTAAAGAAAGGTATAACTACGTTGGCTGACAAGCCCCATAAAATTGGTATGAAGGCAATTAATAGCATGATTGCTCTAACTATTTGTAAACCCAAACTTTCAACAATTTTAGCAAAGTTCATTGCATCTTCTTGTATTCTTTGAGAAGCTCCTTCAACCTTCGCATCAACTTCTCTCCAATAAGGCATGTAGGAAAAAGTCATAGCTTCCCTCCATCTAAAAGCCCAAAGCCTAGTAAAATAGTTAGTTATTGTGTAAATAATTACATAAGGAATTGCTAATTTCATAAATAAGAAAATTCCATCATAAAACTCGGATAACTCTCTTTCTGAAGCCTTTTGAAGTAAATCGTAAAAACCTTTGTACCATTCGTTAATTTTTACATCTATATAGGTTTGGGCTAACAAAGATAAAATAATAAAACCAAAACCACCCCACGACCACAATAACCACTTCTTATCTGTAAAAAAACTACGCCACATATTTATTCCTTTGTAAAATTATCTGAATAGGATTTAATCACAAAATTATTTTTTTTTGGCTCTATAATTGTATAATTAATATTATTAGTAACAGCATACCCTGTCGCTTTATCTCTACTTGAAAACTCAAGTTTTATTTCCTCTAAAGTATCTTCGGATGACTCCCAACCCATTAAAGGATTAACTCCGCTATCTTTTGTTATAAATTCCAAAATCCATTTTTTGTTTTTAGACCTAGCAGATTGCATCGCAGATTTTACCGGTATATATATTAGAGCTTTTTTTGATTTCATAAAATATTTAAGTTTTGCAGATTATAAATATTTATTTTCTTTAAATATTTTTCATTTTTATTAGCCGTAAAGCTTAAAAAGGGTTTGTTCAACATAAAAGGCTTATTTTCGATGTTGATATATCTGTGGTGACCAAAGTTTTTTAAATCAACATTGCTTTCTATATCGGGGTTAGTCGTAATAGCCAAAAATTTTGATTTGTTTGACTTCAACTTATTTAATATCAGTAAAATTTCATCATTTTTAATGTGTTGAAATAAATCTTTAATGATAATTAAATCAAATTTTTCTGTAAGAGAATTTTCAATAATATCGACTCGTTTAAAAACTATTTTTTCATTAGAATATAATCTATTATTAGATTTTATTATAGAATCAACTATTTCATATCCCGTGTAGTTAATAGAATTATTGTTGAGTACTATTTCTTTCATCCAATTAAAGTCTCCGCAAGCTAAATCTAAAATTTTTTCAACTTTATTATTTTCTATGAAGTTTTTTAATGAAGTGACTACATTATCACCTAAATGTTTGTCTGAGCCAAAACCACTGTAAGACTCATCTTTTTCTGGCTTATAATAATCTTTCCAATGATAGGACTTGTAAATAGAATTAAACACAGCTTCCCTTTTATTTGTCTTTTTAGAAAGCCAAAGATTTTGAAAAGTAGAAGAAAAAGTAAATTTTCTCCACCAATAGAATACATTAAAATATCTAAATTTATTTTTTGCCATATAATTATATAAACTGGTCGGGGCGGCAGGATTTGAACCTGCGACCCTCTGGTCCCAAACCAGATGCGCTACCAGGCTGCGCTACGCCCCGATTGACTGTTTTTATAGGTTAATTATACCTTTTTGGCAATTGAAAGATGGGCCTTATCAAAGTAAATAGTACTTATGATCCAGCATATTACCAAACCATTTAAAGAGTTTTTTAAATTAGAGGCTTCTTCAGGAATAGTGCTTTTACTCGCAGCTATTCTAGCTTTGATAATTAGCAATGGATCATTCAGCGAAGACTATTTCTCAATTTTAAAAAAATATATTACACTGGGTACTGAAAGTTTTGGTCTCAAACTTAGTGTGCTTCATTGGATTAACGATGTTCTAATGGCAATTTTTTTCTTTTTTGTTTCACTTGAAATCAAAAGAGAATTTTTACAAGGTGAACTTTCGAATCCAAAACAAGCTCTATTACCTATTATAGGTGCTGTTGGAGGGATGGCTGTACCAGCTTTATTTTACATATTTGTAAATTTTTCAGATAGTACCACTTTAAATGGTTGGGCAATACCATCAGCAACAGATATAGCATTTTCTTTAGGTGTATTGTCTTTACTTGGAAAAAGGGTTCCAGTTTCTCTAAAAGTTTTTCTAACAGCGCTTGCTATAATTGATGACCTAGGTGCAATTGTTATAATAGCCTTATTCTACTCAGGAAACATCCAGTCTATATACTTAGTACTAATGTTAATTGCATTAATTGTTTTAATTTGTTTAAATAAATTCAAAATAACAAATTTTTTTCCTTATTTAATTGTGGGAATTTTCTTATGGGACTTCACACATCAATCAGGTATTCATGCAACAATAGCTGGAGTAATACTGGCTTTGACCATACCACATGATATCAAGGTAAATAAAAATTCGTTACTTCTAAAGCTAGAGCACGGTCTATCTCCATATGTTGCGTTTGGCATAATGCCACTTTTTGCTTTTGCTAACGCTGGTGTATCTCTAGAAGGTTTGACATTTGCAGCTCTATTAAAACCAGTGCCCCTAGGAATAGTTTTAGGATTGTTTTTTGGTAAACAAATTGGTGTATTTGCCTTTTCTTACATTTCAGTTAAGTTAAAATTAGCTGACAAACCTAATAATTCAACGTGGCCTGCTTTTTACGCTGTCTCAATATTGACAGGCATTGGTTTCACAATGAGTTTGTTTGTAGGAAATTTAGCTTTTGCCAACGACGTGCAATATATGGACGGCGTTAAAATTGGTGTTTTAGCCGGATCTCTTCTTTCGACAGTTTTTGGTTATATACTGTTATTAATATTTTCAAAAAAATGATTACAAAACAAATAATAAAATTAGCTTCAAAAACAAATAATTATGGTTTAAAAAATGAATATACTCATAAAGTAAGCGTAAAAAATAAACAATGTGGGGATCGAATTAAAATAGAAATTAAAACTAAAGGAAATAAAATAATTAATATGCGTTACGAGACAAATTCTTGTATTTTCTGCGAAGCTAGTGCTAGTTTGCTTTCTAATAAAATTAATTTATTTACAATAGATAGTTTTAACGAAGACTTTGACACAATTCAGAAAATTTTAAAAAATGGTCCAAAAAAATTACCTAAAAAATTTGAGCCCTTTAAAGATATATTGAATAAAAAGAATTATAGTAGAATTGAATGTATAGCTCTTCCCTTTATAGCGACAATAAAAGCCCTAAAATTATGATATATAAAAGATTAATATTAATATTATTTATGTTTAGTTTCTTTACAAATACAGAGGCGAATTATGAAAGATTAGCTTATGACTTTAATTTTAAAAACATAGATGGAAATGTTATAAAATTAGGCGACTACAAAGGAAAAGTTATTGTTGTTGTGAATGTTGCTAGCAGATGCGGCTTTACTTACCAATATGAAGGACTGCAATCTCTTTGGGAAAAATACAAGAATGATAATTTAATTGTTTTAGGAATTCCCTCAAATAATTTCAAACAAGAACCAGGTACAAATAAAGAAATTAAAAACTTTTGTGAAAGTAACTTTGGAATAAATTTTCCAATTACTGAAAAAGCTACAATAATTGGAGAAGATGCTCATCCTTTCTATAAATGGGCCAAAAAAAATCATGGAATATCGGCTGTACCTAAATGGAATTTCCACAAAATAATAATAGGAAAAAATGGAAAAGTAATAAAAACATTCTCCTCAATTACAAAACCATCATCTTCTAAATTTATAAAATTTATAGACAGTCAAATTAAAAGTTAAAACTTAAACCGTCATAAGCTGGAATAATATGCTTTGGTAATTTTTTTTTTAAATTTATATAATCAAAATCGACATGTAAATTTGTTAAAATAGCTTTTTTTGGATTAGTTTTTTTAATGAAGTTTATTGCATCATCATAATTAAAATGTGATGGATGTTTTTTTATACGTAAGCAATCTATAATTAAATAATCTAAATCTTTTAAATTTTTAATATATTTTTGTGGTATTTTATTACAATCGCTAATGTAAGCAATTTTATTAAAAATAAAAACGGTAGATTTAACCATTCCATGCTGTGCCTCAAATGAAAAAAAATTCAATTTATTTTCATTTTTTTTAACTAAGAAATTTTTTTTAATAATGTTAGACTTTAGAATAGGCACGTAGCCATGCTTTGGATAAAAACAGTAACTATAAGTTTTTTTTAACTGATCAATTGTATATTTAGATCCAAAAATAGGTATTTTTTTTTTATTCTTCCAGAAAAAAGGTCTTAACTCAAAAATTCCAGAAGCTTGATCTGCGTGAGGGTGTGTGTAAATAACAGCATCAACATCTTTAACTTTTGACTTTAATAATTGAGATTTAATATCAGGTGATGTGTCAATTAAAATTGAAATATTTTTATATCTAATATGGGCAGAACATCTTGTTCTTTTGTTTTCTTTAGTATTTTTTTTACATTTTCCCCAAAAATTTGTAATCCAAGGAGATCCAAGTGAACTTCCACATCCTAAAATAGTAAATTTATTTTTCATATTTCAAGTCTCCAAATAAATTGAAAAAATTTTTTGTAGTTTGATTAGAAAAATCTTCGATATCAACATTTTTTAAATTAGATAAAAAATTTACTGTATGTTTAATATAGCTTGGCTCATTAGACTTTCCTCGTAAAGGCACAGGCGATAAATATGGAGAGTCTGTTTCAACTAAAATTTTATCATTTGGAATTTTTTTAAAAGTTTCCGCTAATGATGTTGAATTTTTAAATGTAACAACACCGCTAGCAGAAATGTAGCAACCTAAGTCTAGTAAATTAAAGGCAAATTCTTGAGATCCAGTAAAGCAATGTATTAGAATTTTAAAATTTTTATTTTTTAATTCAGATTTCAATATGTCTAATGTACTTTTTTCCGCAGATCTAGTGTGTACAATGAGCGGTAAGCCAGAATCTTGTGCTGCTTTAACATGTTCAATAAAAAGTTTTTTTTGCTCATCTTCTTTTGAGTGGTTGTAGTAAAAATCTAACCCTGTCTCACCAATGCCTATAATTTTCTTATTTTTTTTTATTATATTTAAAATATAATTTTTATCGACAAATTGGTGCTTTCCAGCTTCGTGTGGATGTATACCATAAGATCCATACACCTGAGGATATTTTTTAATAATAGTTTCAATTTTGTTAAAGCTCTTGTCTTCAGTAGAAATTGTTAAAAGCAAGTTAACGCCCCCTGCTGTGGCCCTGCTTATCACTTCGTCTAAATTTTCATTAAGAGGGTCGTAATCTAAATGGCAATGTGAATCAATTATCATTTTCTACTTTCTTAAATAATATTTCAATAGGATTTAATTCAGTTGATAAATCTAAAATCTTATTGTTGTTTATACTATCCAAACTGATTAAATTTGGTGAAATATTCATTAATTTAAAAACTTTATTTGTTGCGTTTGGTATTATTGGATTTAATAAGATGCTGATATTTTTAATTTGTACTACTATAGTAAACAATATTGTGTTCATTTTTTTTACATTAGTTTTTTTTATTGACCATGGCTGAGTGTCATTAAAATATTTATTAGCGTCAAAAGAAAAGTTAATAATTTTTTTTATGTATGAGTTTAAATTTTGACTATTAATGTCTTGAATTAAATTAGGAATTTCACTAACTAATTTATTAACTAGCTCTTTATCTTTATCATCTTGAATATCTGGTTTTGGAATTTTATTAGAACAATTTTTTTCAATAAAAGAAAATACTCTTTGACATAAATTACCATAATTATTTGCTAAATCATTATTAATACAATTTTTTAAATTTTTTAAGGATATATTTCCATCATTTCCCAAAGAAACTTCTTTTACTAAATAGTATCTCAATTGGTCTATGCCATATTTTTCAATTATTTCTAAAGGATCTAAAATATTACCTATAGATTTAGACATTTTTTTATCTTCTGATAGTATCCAACCATGTCCATATATTTTTTCAGGTAATGGTAATTTAGCAGCCATTAAAAAAGCTGGCCAATAAACCGCATGAAATCTTAAGATGTCTTTTCCTATAACGTGCAATGATGGTGGCCAAAAATCTTTATAAAGTTTATCATTTGTGTCCGGAAAATTAAGAGCACTAATATAGTTTGTCAAAGCATCTAACCATACGTAAATTATATGTTTATCGTTATCTGGAACTTTAATACCCCATGAAAATGAAACCCTGCTTACAGATAAATCTTTTAATCCTTTTTTAACAAATTCGACAACCTCGTTTTTTCTTGAATTTGGTCCTATAAAATTGGGATTTTTTTCATAGTGATCCAAAAGTTTATTGCCCCAGTGTGAAAGCTTAAAAAAATAAGATTCTTCTTCAAGCCAATCTACGGCTGAACCGGATGCTTTACTTATTTTTTTTCCATTCACTTCTTCTATTTCTTCTTCATCGTAAAATGCTTCGTCAGAAATAGAATACCAGCCACTGTATTTAGATATGTAAATATCTCCCGAGTTAACAAGTCTTTTCCAGATTTCTTGAACAGATTTATGATGTCTTTCTTCTGTAGTTCTAATAAAGTCTGTATTGGTAAGATTCAGTGTTTTAGTTAAATCCTTGAAATTGTTTGATATTTCATCACAAAATGCTTTCGGATCTTTCTTGTTCTTTTCAGCCTCTCTTTGAATTTTAAGACCATGTTCGTCTGTTCCCGTAAGAAAATAAACGTTATTACCTTCTAGCCTTTTGAATCGTGCGAATATATCTGCAATAATACTTGAGTAAGCATGTCCCATATGTGGCTTTCCAGAAGGATAATAAATAGGAGTGGTTATATAAAAATTTTTTTTAGTCATTTGAAAAAATTGTTTCTAATGTATTCAAAGTTGAATTTATGTTCAGGTTATATTTAACAAAATCATCGATAGAATATAGAACTTTATTTTTTGCATTATTGTAAATTTCTATATTAATTTGATCATTTTTACAAAGATCATAAAAATAAGTTTCAATAAAATAATTTAAAAGTTTTATATTATTGATATCTTTGTTTGTTTTAAATAAAAATAATAATTTCTTACACTTACTTAACACGTTTAAATTGTCTAATATATTGCTATCTAGACAAATTTTATTAAATCTTATTAAGTTTCCAGGTGATAAAAAATAATTTTTATTATCAATTATCAAATCTTGTTTGTAGAACTCTTTAATATAATTAATAATTTTCGATAATTTAACATTATTTAAATAAATATTAATTTTTAAACATCTAGATGAAATAGTTTCTAAAAGTTTATTAGCTTTATTGTCAATTAAAATAAAAAAATTCATGCCAGATGGTTCTTCCAAAATCTTTAACAATGCATTCATTGAATTTAAATTAAATAATTCAACATCGTCAATTAAAACAAATCTTGGTCCCTCATTTATTGAAGTTTTTGAAAGAAGAGTTTTTAAATCTCTTATATTTTCAATTTTTGTAGAACTATTTAAAATAACTAGATTTTGAAATGTTCCAGCATTTATTGATTTGAAAGATGCGGAATTAGGGTTTATTTTATTATTCTCAACATCATACTTATCTTTAGTACCTTTTGAATAAACATAATTAACTAAATGATTAGCTAGTGTAAACTTTCCTATACCTTTATTTCCGGAGAGAAGGATCGTTCTAGGTAGTTTATTTTTTTCATATAATTTAATTAAATCTGAGAATTCATTGTTTAAAGCAACCAATGAAGTATTATTTAACGGATTAAATAGTTCATCTTTGTGCATATATTTATTTTATACGCTTCAAAACTAAATCTAGTATTTTTTTTTCTAAATCATTATTATTTAAAGATGAGTCAAATACTATATATTTTGATTTGTTTTTATTTGCTAATGTAAGAAAAGTTTTTTGAGCATTTTTATAAAAATCTAATTTTAGTTTGTCAAATTTATTTTTTTTTCCTCTTTTTTTTAATCTTTGGAATATTGATTTAAAATTAGACTTTAAAACAATAGTAAGATTTGGTTTAAAATTATTTAAAATAGATTTCTGGTTAATAGAATTCAATTTAGCGTTAATTTTTTTTCCTATAACTTGATAGGCAAACGTAGAATCTACAAAACGGTCAGAAATCAGAATTTTTCTGTTTTTTATGCATGGGATAATTTTTTTTTGATAATGTTCATTTCTAGATGCGTTCATTAAATAAAAATCTGTTAATTTATCAAATTTTTCAGATTTTTTATGAAATATTAAATTTCTAATTAATTCAGCAGACCTAGACCCTCCAGGTTCTCTTGTTTTAATTGAGGAAATCTTTTTTTTTTTTAAATTTTTATAAAGTTTATTAATTTGATAACTTTTTCCTGTTCCCTCTACTCCTTCAAAAACAATAAAGAAAAATTTTTTTTTAAACATCTCCCCAAATCATGTAGTTGAGAGATGTAAAAACACTACTTAAAAAATTAATACGCTTAATTTTCTCAGCTGAATAAATTGGCGTTGATTCAACAAGGTTTTTTTTATCGTAAATTTTTAATATACCTAGTTCCTGCCCTACAGATATAGGGGCCTTTATCGGACCTTTATATTCCATTTCTACTTTAAATTTTCTAGAGTCTTTCTTGTCTATTGTTATGTAAATATCTTTTTTGGTAACGGTTTTTACAGTATTTTTTTTTCCTAGCCATGTTTCAAGTTCGAAAAAAGTTTCTCCACTTTTAGACACTTCATAAGTGTCGGTATTTCTTAATCCCCAGTTTAAAAGCTTTAAAGATTGATTTTTTCTTGCTGCCGGTGACTCAAAACCACTTCCAACAGCTATTAATCTTCTCTTATTTTTTTTTATAGAACTAGCTAAGGAATATTTTTCTACTACCAGGTGTCCAGTCTTAATCCCATCAACTCCTATTTTGGAAAAAAGAAGTGTGTTTCTGTTATTTTGTGAAATTGCGTTTCCACCAGTTCTATCCCAGGTAAATTCTTTTTCTTTAAAATACTCGTAATACTCTGGATAATTTTCAATTAAATATTTTGACATAAGAGCTATATCAAAAACTGTAGAATAATTGTCCGGATTGTTGATTCCAGATGAATTACCAAATTTGGTATCTTTCATGCCAATTTCTTCTGCCTTTTCATTCATAATATCGACAAAGTTTTCCTCTGTCCCTGCTATTCCCTCTGCTAAAGCTACACAAGCGTCATTACCTGAGGCGATTATTATACCTTTTAGTAAATTCTCTACTGAAATTTCATCATTCACCATAATAAACATAGAGGAATAACCGCTTGTAGACATTCTCCAGGCTTTTTCCGATACAAGAATTTTATCTTCCAAACTTAGTTTTTCTTTTTTTAATAAATCAAAGGCCACTATAGAAGTCATAATTTTGGTCATTGAAGCTGGAGAAATGCTGTGATCTATCTCTAGTTCATATAAAATTTTATTAGAATGATAATCTAGAAGTATGGCAGTCCGTGCAATTATTTGAGGTTTTGAATACGCAAGGTTTGTCAAAAAACAAAAAATAAATATTATTTTAAAAAAGAGTTTATTCATAAATTTTAATATCTAATTCTTCAAATCCAGCATTATAGAGATCAATGTAATCATTTTTTAAATATTTGATAGCATTATATGGGCCTGTAGAAAGTTCATAGTTATTGTTGTTTTTCTTAGTTATTTTAAAAGATTTTTGATTAATTGAAGAAAGGTCTTTTTTCAATTTTGTACTTAAAAGATTAGCTGATTCTTTTGAGTAAAACTCCGCTATAATTATTGAAAATAATTTCTTTTTTTGTGTTTTAGATTTTTTTTCTATTGAAATATTGGCAATTTTTATTTTATCAACAGGTGCAGAGCTAGAAACACGCTCTTCATCTTTATGTGTTATGGCTTTTTCTGCTATGAATGATTTGTTGGCTTTAATTTCTTCAATTTCAATAAAAGGAAAATTAGAATCTAAATCAAGTTTTTCCGCTACTTTTTGGGTAATTAAAATTTTGTAAAAAATTGGATATTTAGTTTTCTTAGTAACATTTAAGATTATAAATTTTTTATTATAAGTGTTTGAAATTTTAATTTTTGATCCAACTTTAAGTATATTGTGACCAATTTCTAAATTTTCATTATTAAATTTTTTATTAATTATTTTTTTCGATATATCTAACGGGTCATAAACATAAGCAAAGCCTTTGCTCTCAAAAAGTTTAATATTTGATTTTTGCGAAATTGGAACACAAGATGTTATGAATAAAAATAATAAAATTTTATATTTCATTTTTAATTTTATCTTTTAGAGTGCAAACTGCTAAAGCAAATCTTAATGATCGATTCCATTTTAGTATAAGTTCATAATTATCAAAAACAATGTAGGCAGGTTTAATTTTTTTAGCATTAGGTATAATATCCTGATCAGGAGTTATTATGGCGCTAATTGTTTTATTTTGAATATTAAGCTTTTCTGGACTTACAATATATTGTTTAAAAAAATTAAATTCTTTTTTGTTAGTAATATTTTTTGCAGATGTATTAAGAAATTTTTGAGGAATATTATCTTTTAAATTAATTTTATAAAAACAGGGTTTGTTTTTTTTCCATCCAATTTTGTTTAAATAATTTGCTGCAGATGCAAATGAGTCTTCAGTATTTTTAAGTTCAATTAAAGCATTATTGTTATAATCAATGGCATAGTTTTTAATTGTGGAAGGCATAAACTGAAAGTTACCGAAAGCTCCAGCCCAAGATCCATATAAAATATTTTTATCAATTACTTTTGCGTCTATTAATTTAAGCAAGACTATTAGTTCTTTAGTAAAATAACTACTCCGCCTTTTGTCAAAACTTAGTGTTGCTAGAGAAGATATAATATCCATCTTTCCCAGGTAATTACCAAAATTAGTTTCTATGCCCATAAGAGCTAGCAGGAGTTCTTTTTCCACTAAAAATTTATTTTGAACTTCATCAATTAAAACTTTTTGGCTATTATATAAAGAAATTCCTTTTTTAACTTTTTTTCTATTAGACCTCTTGTTTATGTAAGTTAGAGTGTCTTCGTAAAATTCTGGTTGAAATCTATCGTATTCTAAGACTTTGGGTAAAAATTTTGATTTATATACTGTATCGTTAATAGTTAATTGTGAAATACCTTCACTTAAGGCTAATTTCTCAAATTTTATAATCCATAAATTAAAATCAGGTGTGCTAGCTTGAGATGTAAAAAAAATATTGAAAGACAGCATTACAACAAAAAATGTTTTTAAAAGTTTGTTCATTTTTTTTAATATCATAAATAAATTGTTTAAACTAGTACTGTAAAAGCACAAATTTTTATTAATATTTGACTACTACAGAAGTAATATATATTACTAAATTTTAATTATGGAGAGGTGGCTGAGCGGTTGAAAGCACTGGTCTTGAAAACCAGCAACGGGGCAACTCGTTCGTGGGTTCGAATCCGACCCTCTCCGCCATTAAATTTTATAACTTTTTAACAAATCAGAAATTTTGTTAATTTCAAATTTTTTACTAGTTACATTATTGTGATAAAAATCATAAATTTCAGCATCTTCAAAGTCTAAAAAAATAGTTAGGTCTAAAAGTTGCTCTTCTGTTAACTCATTAATATATTTTTTAACAAAGCCACTTAATAAAATATCTAATTCTTTTGTACCTCTGTAATTAGATCTGTATAACAATTTTTTTTTTAACGAATCTAATTTATTCATAAATAAAATGTATTATATATAATTATATGAATAATTTAAAAAAAAAAGATTTTATATTTGAAAATGTTTCAATTCTAAAGGGTGTTGGAAAGAAATTAACACAATACTTACTTAATAAAAAAATTAATACTCTTAATGATCTTATTTGGAATTTTCCATATTCATCAACTGACCGCAGTAATTTAGTAGAATTAGATAAGTTAGAAATCGGAAAAATTTTGACCATAAAAGTAAAGGTTGTTAAGTATTATTTTCCAAGAATAAGAAATTTACCAAATAAAATCCTATGTAAAGATAGTAAGGGCTCTATAGATATAGTTTATTTTAATAGCAGAGAAGGATATTTAAGAAAAATATTTCCTTTAAATCAATGGGTAATTATTAGTGGTAAAATACATTATTTTAAAAAAAAGTACCAAATAACTAATCCAGAATATGTAACTAATACAGACAATGAAGAATATATAAAAAAAATAATTCCTAAATATTCTTTAACAGATGGGTTAACTGAAAAATCATATAGAAAAATTATAGAGCAAGTAATTAATAACCTACCTGATATAGATGAGTGGCATGATAGTGATATAATAAAAAACCTTTCCTTTCCTAGCTGGAAAAAATCAATAATTGAAATGCATAGTATAAAAAAAGAAATAGATTTTAATTCTAATTTTTATAAACGATTGGCTTTCGATGAAATAATATCAAATTTGCTAGTTCTATCTGACAATCGAAGAAAAATTAAAAAAATCATTAAACAACCTAAGAAGATCAAAAATAAATTATCAAAAATAATAATTCAAAATCTTTCATTTGAATTAACAAGGAGCCAAAAATTTGTAATAAATGAAATTAACAAGGATCAACAATCAAAAAGTAGAATGTTTAGAATTTTGCAGGGTGATGTTGGGTCGGGCAAAACTATAGTTTCTTTAATTTGTTGCGCGAATACAATTGAGGCAAATTTTCAATGTGCTTTAATGGCGCCTACAGAAATATTGGCTAAACAGCATTTCTCATTAACCAAAAAGGTTTTTAAAAACCTAAACATAAGCGTCGCTTTATTAACTGGAAAAACTGAGCACAAAGAACGGAAAAAAATTTTAAAAAATTTGGAAAAAGGATCAATTGATTTAGTTATAGGCACTCATTCACTTTTTCAAAAAAAAGTTTTTTTTAAAAAGTTAGGATTAATAATTATTGACGAACAACATAAATTTGGCGTGAAACAAAGAATGAGTTTAGCTAAAAAAGGAGGTAATAATTGTGACGTCTTGGTAATGTCAGCCACACCAATTCCAAGAACTATGATGATGTCAATATATGGTGATATGGATATTTCTAAAATTGATGAGAAACCGCTCAATAGAAAAAATATAATAACTTTAAGCAAGCCTGAAGAAAAAATAAATGAATTATGGCCCTATCTTGAAAAAGAACTTAAAAGTAATAATCAAATTTTTTGGGTGTGTCCTTTGATAGATAAGTCAAATTTTTTAGATTATTCATCAGCAATTAATAAATATGAAACAATTAGTAAAAAATTTCCTAAAAATGTTGGACTTATTCATGGTGCTTTAGATAAAAATGAAAAAGAAGAAGTGTTACAAAAATTTGAAAATAGAGAAATTAATATTTTAGTATCTACAACAGTTATTGAGGTTGGTGTTGATTTTCCTAATGCCAATATAATGATAATAGAAAATGCGAATAAATTTGGTTTGGCTCAATTACATCAATTACGTGGTCGTGTAGGAAGAGGTAGTAGACAGGGTGTTTGTATATTGTTATTTAAAGGAAATTTAAATAAGAAAGCAATTAAAAGAATTAAAATATTAAAATCTTCAAATGATGGTTTTTATATTGCAGACGAAGATATGAAATTAAGAGGCTTCGGTGATGTTCTTGGCTTTCAACAAAGTGGTGATAAATTTTTTAAAATCGCTGATCCTGTTAATCATGAAAAATTGTTTCAAATTTCTGAAAGCTACATTAAAAAAATAGAACAGAAAAGTTTATCTTTAAAAAAATTTAATTTTTTATTAAAACTATTTGATAAAGCAGAAATATTGAGTAATGAAGAATTTATTTAAATTAGTTTGTTGACGTACCAGCTGAAACAATAAATTTTGAGGCTTCTTCAAAATTCATGTCTAGATAAACTACATCTTTTTTTGGTACCATTAACAAAAAACCACTAGTTGGATTAGGTGTTGTTGGTACAAAAATATTTACCAATTGCTCGCCAATTTTTGTGCTAATTTCACCTTCGTTGTCTTTTGTTGCAAATCCTACAGCCCAAATACCTTTTCTGGGATACTCTATTAAAACGACACTTTTTGATTGTTTGTTTGACTCTGTGAAAGTCTTTGTCATTTGTCCAATTGCAGAATAAATTGTTCTTAGTATGGGTATTCTTGTTAAAATTTTATTTAAAAATTCTAATAACTTTTTTCCTAAGAAAGATAATGATAAGCCGCCTATCAAAGTTATGAATATTATAGCAATTAAAATTTCAATGCCTGGTATATCAAATGGCAGATAACTATTAGGATTTATTCCTTTAGGAATGAAGTTAGCTGAGATTTTAATTATAAAAATTGTCAGATAAATAGTGATAGCAATGGGTATTAATACTACTGCCCCAGTAAAGAAATAGTTTCTAAAAGTAGCTATTAAAGATGGTTTGTTTATTTTTTTTGACATTAATTGTAACTTGAGAATAATATAAAAATTAGTAGTAAAATAAAAATTGCAATTAGTAATTTATTATTTAATATCATACATAGTTATTATATGAAAAATATCATAAATAGAAGAAAATTTCTTGAATTATTCGGTTGTGGATGCTGTGGATTGATATTGCCCTCCTGTTCATCAGTTCCAATTACTGACAGAAAACAACTTACAATTATTCCTGAGTCAAAAATAAATAGACAAGCCGCGGCTGCATATGAGCAATTTAGAACGAAATCAAAATTAATAACTGATGGGGCTAAATTAAAAGAAGTAATCGATATTGGTAAAAAAATTGAAGTTGCAGTAAGTGCTTTCTTTATTAATAAGGGTGAAGAGGATCCTACAAGAAACTTTGGATGGGATTATGTTTTAGTAGATAATGATAAAGTTGTAAATGCATGGTGCATGCCTGGTGGAAAAATTGCAGTTTATACAGGTCTACTTAAAATAACAAAAAATACAAATGCTTTATCTATTGTTATGGGTCATGAAATTGCACATGCAGTTGCCAAACACTCTGTTGAAAGAGCCAGTCAAGCAATGACAATAAATTTAGGATCAACAATTGCTGATATTTTTTTAGGCGGGGCAATAAATAGAACTAGAAATACTATTGGTCAAAATACAGGTATGGATGTATTTAGAATTGGAATAATGAATCCATTTGGCAGGAAACAAGAAACAGAAGCTGATTATTTGGGTTTAATATTCTCTTCACTTGCTGGGTACGATATAAGAGAGTCTGTAAAACTGTGGGAAAGAATGGCTGAAAAAAATAAAGGAAAAGAACCACCTGCTTTCTTAAGCACGCATCCTAGTAGTAAAAAAAGAATAGAAAATTTAAATATCTGGATCAATGAAGTAATGATCAAATATCCACCGATTAAAGTTTAGTTTTTTGGTGAGCCCTGATGGACTCGAACCATCGACCCATTCCTTAAAAGGGAATTGCTCTACCAACTGAGCTAAGGGCCCAAATAAAAAAACTATTTTTTATTTTAAATTTTAAAAGGAAACCTTTGGTTAAGTTCGAATTAAAATTTTTAAATTTCTTTACACTTAAAAATTTAAACAATAAAAAGATATATTTTTTATTACCAAAAACAATTATGTACAGCAGTCAGTGATAAAACACAAATGCATTTTTGACTTTATTAAAATTTATCAATATATTTATTGTAAAACTTCTTAAAGTTCCCCATTTTTATATGTTTTCTCATCTCACTCATAAATTGTTGATAAAAATATATATTATTAAGAGATATTATCATTGAAGCTAAGATTTCATTAGTTTTAACGAGGTGATTTAAATAGCTTTTAGAATAAAGATTTAGATTTCTCATTTTACAATTTTTATCAAGCGGAGAGTTATCGTTTTTATATTTAGCATTTCGTAAATTCATTTTTCCTTCCCATGTGAATGCTAAACCAGTTCTTCCTGACCTGGTTGGCATTACACAATCAAACATGTCTATACCAGCATTTACTGCTCCCAGTATATCTGACGGAGTTCCTACTCCCATTAAATATCTGGGTTTATTCTCGGGCATATAATCAACAGTTTCATTTAATATTTTAAACATATCTTTCTGTGTTTCACCTACGGCCAACCCACCCATAGCATACCCGTCAAAATTAATTTCAATTAATTTTTCTAAACTTTTTAATCTAAGATCTTTGAATAGCCCTCCTTGTATAATTCCAAATAGAGCTTTTTTTTCATCTTTACCAAATTCAATTTTACATCTTTTTGCCCAATACGTTGAAATTTCAATTGATTCAGATAATTTTTTTTTATCTTTTGTTAATGAAGGACACTCATCTAAAACCATAAGAATATCAGAGTTTATAGATTTTTGTATTTGTATACTTTTTTCAGGACTCAAAATAAATTTTTTCCCATCAATGTGCGAAGAAAAAATTGCTCCAAGATTTTTATCAATCTTGTTTAATTTAGCCAGAGACATGATTTGAAAACCACCAGAATCAGTTAATATTGGTTTTTTCCAATTCATAAAACTATGTAATCCCTTAAAACTCTCCAAGGTATTAATGCCCGGTCTAATCATTAAATGATAAGTGTTTCCTAAAATTATTTCAGTTCCAGTTTTTACTAAATCTTCTACAAAAACACCTTTTACAGTGCCTAAGGTACCTACGGGCATAAAAGATGGTGTATTAATTTTTCCTCTAGGTGTGTTTATAACACCAAGTCTTGCTTTTCTATTTTGAGAAATTAACTCAAAAGAAAACTTTTTTGATGACATGTTTTCTAACGTAAACTTATGATTTTGTCAGCAGGATCAGAAACAGATCCACCGGATCCCTCGCCTTTTTTAATTTTATGAACAAACTCCATGCCCTTAGTAACTTTACCGAAGGCTGTATAATTTCTGTCTAAATGTGGTGCAGATGAAAAACAAATAAAAAATTGACTATTTGCGCTATTTGGACTTTGAGATCTCGCCATAGACAAAACGCCCCCAACATGAGCTGTATTATTAAACTCTGCATCTAAGTCGGGTAAATTAGATCCTCCAGTTCCTGCTAAATCTAAATTAAATTCCTCACCGCCAAACTTACCAAATTTAACATCGCCAGTCTGAGCCATAAATCCATCGATAACTCTATGAAAGACAACTCCATCATATTTTCCTTCTTTGGCTAAAGTTTGAAATCTTTTGACGTGATTTGGTGCTATCTCTGGATAAAGTTCTATTTCTACATCCCCGTCTTTTAATTTTAAAATCATATTATTCTCCTTTGCATTAACGTTTATTGTTATTAAAAATATTATTAAATATAGAAAAATCTTTTTCATTAAATTTTTTCTTTTAATGCTTTAATTGCTGACTTTGTTAGAAACTTACTTATATTTCCATTTAACTTTGCAATTTCTTTTACAAACTTAGATGAAATTATTTGATTTTCAACCTCCGACATCAAAAATATTGTTTCTATATATTTGTTAAGTTTTTTGTTCATCCCAGCAAGTTGAAATTCATACTCGAAGTCTGAAACTGCACGTAATCCTCTTATTATTAATGAAGCATTAAATTTTTTACATAAATCAATTGTTAGGTTGTCAAATGCTACAACCAAAATTTTTTTTTTGTTTAGTTTTAAGTCTTTAAATAAACAGCTGTTTATTATGCTTAACCTCTCTTCTATAGAAAAAAAATATTCTTTATTAACATTATCAGTTGTGGCAACTATTACTCTGTCTACCATCTTTAATGATTTTTTTATTAAATCGATATGACCTAAGGTTAAGGGATCAAAAGTTCCAGGGTAAATAGCTGTTCTCATAATTATTCTATATTATTATCAATTTTAATAACTGAAACAACCTTTTCCTCACCAGATAATTTTTTAATTCTTACACCTTGAGTATTTCGTCCAGCTACTCTTATTTCTTTGACGGCGCAGCGCATGATGCTGCCTTTGTCGGTAGATAAGATTATTTCATCTGTTTCGTCTACAACTAAAGTTGAAGAAACATCTCCATTTCTAGGAGAGTTAATTATACCGATTATTCCTTTGCCACCTCTGTTAGTTACCCTGTAATCTAAGTAAGAAGATCTTTTTCCATAACCATTTTGAGTTACAGATAAAATATATTTTTCTATCCCTTTTCTAATTTTGTCATCTTTTTTAATTGTTTTATTATCAATCTTTGTATTATCTAAAATTGATAAAGATATAACTTGATCATTATCTTTTAATTGTATGCCTCTAATTCCTTTTGATGACCTGCCTTTAAATAATCTTAATTTTTTTGACATAAATCTTATACATTTGCCATGCTTAGTGCTCAATAATATATCCTGATCATCTCTACATATTCTAACACCTATGATCTTGTCATCTTCTTCTAGTTTCATTGCTATTTTTCCACTTACATTAATATTTACAAAATCCTCTAACGAATTTTTTCTTACATTGCCTTTCGAGGTAACAAATATAACTTGTAACTTTTTCCATTCATTTTCATCTTCAGGTAGGGGCATAATAGAACTAATAGAATGATGGCTTTTTAACGGAAGAATGTTGAATATTGATTTTCCTTTAGATGTGGCAGTTCCGTCTGGTATCTTGTAAGCTTTAATTCTATAGGCAAGCCCTTGCGTTGAAAAAAATAAAACTGGTGTATGAGTATTTGCTGTAAAAATTTGAACAACAAAATCTTCATCTCTTGTAACTATTCCAGATTTACCTTTGCCTCCTCTTTTTTGGGACTTAAGAGATGTCAATGCACTTCTTTTAATGTATCCTTGTTTTGTAATATTAATAACAACAAACTCTTTTTGTATCGTTTCCTCAATATTGTAATTTAAAACTGCATCTATTATTTTTGTTCTTCTTGGCACAGAGAACTTGTCTTTAATTTTTTCAAGCTCTGTAGTTATTAATTTATATAGTTCTTTTTTTGAATTTAATATTTTATTAAATTCAATGATTAATTGTGATAATTTATTTATTTCAGTCTCAATTTCACTGATCCCATAAGCGGTTAATTTCTGAAGCTTTAACTCTAATATAGAAGAAACTTGCTCCTCTGAAAGTTGATAACTAGAAAAATTTTTCTTTTTTTCAATTAAGGTGATTAATTTTACGCTTTTTTTAATCTTCCATTTTTTTATCAAAAGATTTTTTTTAGCTATTTCGGTGTCTTTTGAATTTTTTATAATTTTAATCACTTCATCGATATTCTCTACAGCTGTAGCTAAACCAATTAAAATATGTGCACGTTCCTCGGCTTTATTTAAATCATATTTTATTCTTTTAGTTAAAGTAGACTCTCTAAATTTAACAAATTCAGCTATAAATTCTTTTAAATTTAAAATTTTAGGTTTATTGTCAACTATAGCAAGAGTATTGAAGCCAAATGAACTTTCAATGCTTGTTAATTTGTATAATTGTCTTTTAATTGTTTCTGGTTCAAAACCTTTTCTTAATTCTATTACAACTCTAATTCCTTCACGGTTAGACTCGTCTCTTATGTCTCTAATTCCTTCAATTTTTTTATCTCTTGCTAATTGAGCAATTCTCTCATTTAATATTGATTTGTTGATTTGGTATGGGATTGATTTAATTATAAGAATATCTCTACCGTTTTTCTTTTCTTCATTTTCAATTTCACCTCTTATTTTAAAAGAACCTCTACCTTTATTGTAGCCTTGTTTAATAATATCTTTACCTATAATTAGTCCGCCAGTAGGAAAATCAGGACCAGGAACAAATTTCATTAACTGTCCTATTGTTATGTCTTTATTATGAATATAGGCTGTTGTAGCATTTATAATTTCACCCAAATTATGAGGGGGTATGCTTGTAGCCATACCGACAGCAATTCCACCCGCACCATTTACTAAAAGATTTGGATATTGAGATGGCAAAACCGTAGGTTCTTTTTCAGTTTCATCATAATTGTTTCTATAAGATACGGTATTTTTTTCTAAATCTTCAGTAAGATGTTGAGCAATTCTACCAAGTTTAGTTTCTGTATATCTCATTGCTGCAGGGGGGTCTCCATCAATCGAACCAAAATTTCCCTGCCCTGAAATCAAAGGCATGCTCATTGAAAAATCTTGTACCAACCTCACTAGAGCATCATATACAGATTGATCTCCGTGAGGATGGTATTTACCTATTACATCTCCAACTATTCTTGCGGATTTTCTAAATGGCCTTGACCAGTCATAACCACCTTTATACATTGCGTAAATTATTCTTCTATGAACTGGTTTTAGACCGTCTCTCACATCTGGTAATGCTCTACTAACTATTACACTCATTGCGTAAGATAAATATGATGAACTCATTTCATCTTGAACAAATATAGGTTTAAATGATTCTTTGTTTTGAATAGTTGTTTTGTCCATAAAAACTAAAATGGAATTTCATCATCAAGATCGTTTGTATCTTGATTGGTCGTATCATTAGGAAGAGAACTTTTGTTTTCGCTAACTAAGTTAGGAGATTCACTTTTGCTTTTTCCGTCTAACATAGTTAAACTAGAATTATAGCCTTGTAGAACAATTTCTGTTGAATATTTATCTTGTCCAGAGGACTCATCTTTCCATTTTCTAGTTGTAAGTTGGCCTTCTACATAGACGTTTGCGCCTTTTTTTAGATATTGCTGAACAACATTTACAAGACCTTCATTAAAAATTACAACTCTATGCCATTCTGTTTTTTCCTTTTTCTCACCGCTTGATTTGTCTTTCCACGATTGACTTGTAGCTATGCTGAGCCTTGCGACGTTTTTGCCGTTAACCATTTGCTTGATTTCAGGGTCTGCCCCTAGTCTTCCTATTAATAGTACTTTATTTAAACTGCCTGCCATAATATTTAAGAGTTAATTTGTGATTTTTAGTTTTATTGTTAACCAATTTATATCATAATTGTATAATAAATATAAGCTCATTATTGTTTAGTGTGGAAAAATATGTTGAAAAAAATCGTTATAAAAGGGGCTAAAGAACATAACCTAAAAAACATTTCTCTAGAGATACCCAAAGAGAAATTGGTTGTTATTACAGGCCTTTCTGGGTCTGGAAAATCATCATTAGCATTTGACACAATATATGCAGAAGGACAGAGAAGATATGTAGAAAGTTTATCTTCATACGCACGACAGTTTTTAGATAAAATGAAGAAACCAAAAGTTGACTTAATTGAGGGTTTGAGTCCTGCTATCTCTATAGAACAAAAAAATACCTCAAAAAATCCCAGATCAACTGTTGCCACTGTTACAGAAATTTATGATTACATGAGGGTCTTGTATGCCAGAGTTGGTGTGCCCTACTCTCCATTCACAGGAAAACCAATAGTATCACAACCGATTAGTGAAATGGTTGATAAAATTAAAAAACTACCCAAAAGTAGTACGATTTATCTGCTTGCACCGATAGTAAGAGGAAGAAAAGGAGAATACAAAAAAGAAATATTAAATTACAAAAAAAGAGGTTTTTCTAAAATAAAAGTTGATGGAAAATACTTAGATA
>Ga0307986_10000621_pt1 | contig 26045 bp, 29 predicted proteins | sample EllFjometageno82_FD_203170 | JGI IMG/M metagenome (GOLD analysis project Ga0307986, IMG submission 203170) | Marine microbial communities from Ellis Fjord, Antarctic Ocean - #82 | ecosystem: Environmental > Aquatic > Marine > Unclassified | place: Southern Ocean | collected 2014-10-09 | reverse complement strand
ATAGGCTTGCTTTTTGCCTCAGGCTTAAATTGGCTATATTTTTTATCATCAAAAACACTTGAATTTTTACCTTCATGACCTGTTCTTCTACCTAGAATGTTTCTTAATCGTAGGATAATAAATCCTGCAATCATAGCTAGTAGAATTATGTCAATAAAACCAAAATTGTTGCTCATTATTTGATAAATATACATTAATAATATAATTTTGTAAGAACCAAATGAACACACTTTTACTAATTATTATTGGTCTACCAATTTTAGAAATCGCACTTATGATTAAAATTGGTCAACAAATCGGGACGTTTAATACTGTTCTAATAATTTTTTTTACAGCATTTGTAGGTATTTATTATGCAAAAATTGAGGGGCTAAATACTATCAAGTCTGGCATGAGTAATTTGTACAAAAACAAGATTCCTATTTATGAAATGCTTTCTGGAGCATCTATAGCGGTAGCAGCTATTTTGTTAATTCTTCCTGGATTTATTTCTGATTTAATTGGTTTTTCATTATTAGTTCCTATTACAAGAAAAATAATCATCAGTTTTTGGTTAAAAAATAAATATCAACAAAACACACATAATAATAAAGAAGTTATAGATGCTGAAATAATAGAAGAAGAAAAAGACAAAGATGAATTATAAAATAGTAGGCAAGTATATTAAAGATTTAAGGTTTGAAATTCCAAACCCGAATACTTTTTTTTTATTAGAAAAAAATATTTCAAACTATAAAGTCAACATTGATATTAAGAGTCATAAATTTAAAGATGCAATTGTGGAAATTGTTATTACTCTTTCTCTAAATCCTGTTAAAGATGATACAGATAAGATTAATACTAGAATTTCTTTTTCAATAATTGCTAAAATAGATGGAAATTTTCTGGACAAAAAATTGCTTGAGGAAATTATTTTAATTGAGATACCCAATAAAATTTACCCAGAAATCAGATCACTGTTTATCTTATTATTTGAAAAATCAGGTTTTAATAAGATCAAGATTGAAGAAAAAATTGATTTTAAAGAATTATACTTGAAAAGAGATCTTCAATAAAAATTTCTCTTTAATTCTTTTTTTAAAAAATCAGCATGTTGTTTAGTCTCTTCAGAGGTTGGCAGAACAATAGTTTTACAATAGTTTTTATTGCTATTTATTTTTTTTTCTGTGTTGTCCAAATTTTCATTTGAAAACATCAGCTTTGGTTCTTTAGCATCTAATAAGTTTATATAGACCTCTCTAAGTAATTCACAATCTAACAATGCATTGTGCTTTGTTCTCTTCGATAGATCTATTCGGAATCTTCTGCAAAGCGCATCGAGTGAATTTGAAGTTCCTGGAAATTTGCTTCTTGCTACTTCTAAGCTATCGACAATATTGTTTCTTTTTATTTCGTTTTTCCTGATTAGTTTCAGTTCATAATTTAAAAACCCAAGATCAAAGGAAGCATTGTGAATTATAATTTTCTTGTCTTTAATGAACTCTAGGAGGTCGTCTGCTATTTTATCAAAAGTTTCTTTATCTTTTAAAAATTCTGTAGAAAAACCGTGCACTTTATAAGCACCTTCTGGCACTTCTCTTTGAGGATTTATTATCTTATGAAAAACCTTTCTCGTTGGTATTAGATCTTTAGTTTCTATGCAGGCCACTTCTACTATCTTGTGTTGATCGTTTGGTGATAGGCCAGTTGTTTCTGTGTCTAAAAATATTTCATTCATAATTTTCTATAAATTTTTTAACATTTTTTTTTAAAATTCCTAGGGAATAGTTGTTATTAATTATCAGATCACAAACTTTTTTTTTTAAAATTGGTGATAATTGTCTTTTATTTAAAATTTCAAATGTTTCTTTATCTGTGTTCTGCTTTAGGTATCTTTTCAATCGTAATTTTTTTTTTGCATCTACAAAAATTATCTTATCAAAATATTTATTGAGTTTACCCTCTATTAAAAGAGGTATTTCTAAAACTAAGATTTTCTCTTTTTTTTTTAAAAAGTTATTCATTTTTTTTCTCACTATCGGGTGTATGATTTTTTCTAATAGTTTAATTTTATTTTTATTTTTTTTTATAATTAATTTTACTTGATTTTTAATATTTTTTTTACTGTGCAAGTTAAGCTTTTCACATACTAGCTCAATAAACTTGCTATTTTTATATAAATTTAAGACAACATTGTCTGCGCTGAATAGTGAATATTTTTTTTTAGCAATAAGTTCTGCTACTGTTGACTTTCCCGAGGCAATAGATCCTGTGATTCCTATAGTAATCATCCTATTTGTTTTAATATAACATGTTTTAATTTGTCATCCAGTTCTGGATTGTGTTTATTCCATAAAGAAAAAGATTTTTGTCCTTGATAAACAAACATTTCCAAACCATTGAAGGTTTTAATGCCTCTTTTTTTTAATTTTTTTATCATCGATGTTTCTTCAGGATTATAAACAATATCGTAATAAATTAAATTATTCTTTAAGCCTTTAAAGTCCTGTTTAAAATCATTTCCACCTTTTAATCCAAGACTAGTTGCATTGATAATAATGTCCATACTTTTTGCTTCTTCTTCAATGCTGTCCCACTTTAATATTTCAATAAAAGAAAATTTTTTTTTTATATTCTCCGCCTTTTCAATAGTTCTGTTGCTTATAAAAATTTTTTTAAACCCTTTTTTCGATAGAGCGTAAACAATCGAAGGCGTTACACCTCCCGCACCTAGAATAAGAATTTTATCTTTTTCTAAATTTTGATTATCTAATTTACCTACAAAACCCTGTTCCAATCCATAAACATCAGTATTGTTTCCTACAACTTTTCCTTCTTCATTTACGTTTATAGTATTTACAGAAAATGTTTCTTTTGCATCATCTACTATCAAGTCAAGATAAGGAATTACAGCTTGCTTATATGGAACTGTAACGTTAATCCCTTGCAACTTGCCATTTCTAATTTCTTTAATTATTGTTTCTATTTCATTTAATTCTATTTCAATAAGAGAATAGCTTGCCTTAATTTTATATTGTCTAAACCAAAAGTTATGCAAAGTGGGTGAAAGAGAATGCGACAGTGGTTTTCCAATAATACCAAATTTTTTTTCTATCATGATACTAGCTTAATATAATCGATTACTTGTTTGATGGGCAAGCCCATGATCGAGCTTATATCGCCTTTAACACTGCTAAAAAGTTCTAACCCACCTGCTTCAATTTGATAGACTCCATAAGCCAATAGAATATCTGTTTTAATTTTTTTTAAATAATCGCCCAATTCTTCGTCTGACAGTCTTTTCATCTTTAATTCTGAACTATCTGTAAAATTCCAAATCATAGCTCCATTTTTTGAGATACACACTGATGTTATCAAATAATGCACAGATCCATTAAGTTTTTTAAGTATTTTTAAGCCCTCTTCTCTTGTGTTTGGTTTGTTAATTAGTTCATCATTTAGACTTATAACGCTATCAGCTCCAAGGACAAGTTGGTCTTGGTGCTTGCTGCTAACTTTTATAGATTTTAACTCTGCTAGATTTTTTGAAATTAATGTGGGATTTGCCCCAACCGCGAGCAAAGAATTTTTGACCTGATCTTCATCAACATTTGAGGGTACGACAATGCAACTGACATTGTTTCTTTCTAATATTTCTTTTCTAATAAGACTTTTTGAGGCTAAAATTATTTTCATATTTTATTTCTTTTTTTTTATATCAAAGATTCTAATAACAGAAGCTGCTGTTTCTTCTACAGATTTCCTAGTAACGTCAATTATAGGCCAATTATATTTTTTAAATAGTTCTTTGGAACTTTCAATTTCTTTGTGAATAAAGTCTAGATCTGAATAATTAGATATTTTTTTTTCTTTCATAGTTTCTAATCTGTTGGTTCTAATATCAAAAAGTCTTTCAGGTTCTACGGTTAATCCTACTACACAAAGAATATCTGACTTTTGAATTAGAATATCAGGAATTTTTAAATCACCGATTAAAGGGATGTTTAAAGTTTTATAACCTCTATTTGCTAAATAGATTGATGTGGGTGTCTTACTTGTTCTGCTTACTCCTAGCAAAGTAATGTCTGCGTTCTCTATATCCTCTGTTTTCATTCCGTCGTCGTGTATCATCGAAAATTGTATGGCTTCAATTCTTTTGTAATAGTCTTCGTCCAAAACATGTTGTGCGCTTGGAGTGTGGCTCGCTTTTTTTTTTAACAATTTTGAGAAATTTAGTATTAAGTTACCTAAAATACTAAAACTTGGTATTCTTTTTTTCTCACAATTATTAGAAATATACTTAGCTAATTTTTTTTCTACCACCGTGTATAAAATTATTGAATTCTCTCTTTCACTGTTTTCTTTTATTATTCTATCAACCTGACTCTCACTGCGGACAAAAATATATTCTTTTTTTTCGTAGTTAAAATCAGAAAACTGGGATTTTAGCGCGAGAAATATTCTATCTAGTGTTTCTCCCGTTGAATCTGATATTAGACTAATATGGTATTTATGTCCCATGAGTAATTATGTTAATAAAAAGGTTATAACTAGTTGTTATACATATAGCTTTATTAACTAAAAAAATACTCCACAAATCTTAACAGGTTTTCAACATTTTGTTCCATGTTGATATTTTAAAAAAGTAATTAGACTATTTTATAGTAGTTTTAAAAATTCCAAATTACAAATGTCTTTTTTATAATTAGCTATTGAGTAAGTTGTTTATAAACATGTATAATTAGTTATGTTCGTAACCAACATGACCTATATCAAATAATATACTTTTAAATATATAATTATATTAATGAGTAAATTAACAAACTGTATATTAAACAAAGATCCGTCTTGTAATCCTATATGGTTTATGAGACAAGCAGGTCGTTACCTTCCTGAATTTCGTGAGATTAGGTTAAACAATCAAAACTTCATAAAACTTTGTTTAAATAGTAAATTAAGTTCTGAGATTACTTTACAACCGTTAAAACGTTTTGATTTAGACGCTGCTATAATTTTTTCTGATATTTTAATGGTTCCATACGGTTTAGGACAGAAAGTAGAATTTGTAAAAAATGAAGGACCTATATTATCAGAGTTTGATTTAGATATTTTTCTAAACACAAGTAAAGATGACTTCATTAAAAAACTAAATCCTGTTTACGAAGCAATAAAAAAAACTAGACAAAAACTAGATAAAACTAAATCTTTAATATCATTTATTGGAGCGCCATGGACACTTGTGATTTATATTCTTGGTTTAAAAAAAAAAAAAAATATAATTGATTTTAGTAAAGTTAAAGAAAAAGAAGAAGAGATTAAAATTATCATAGATAAATTAAATGAATATCTATGTGTTCATTTGGAGAATCAAATTAACGCAGGCTCTGATGTGGTTCAAATATTTGATTCATGGGCTGGTTTAATACCCGAACATAAATTAGGTGATTATTGTTATGAGCCAAACAGAAAGCTTGTAGAGTTTTGTAAAAGAAAAAAAGTGCCAGTTATTTGTTTTCCAAAAGGTATAAATAAAAATTATTTAAAATTTGCCGAAGTTGCTAATCCAAATTGTTTAAGTTTAGATCAGGAGATTGACCCAACTTGGGCAAAAGAAAATTTAAAAAATTTTTGTTTACAAGGTGGCATGAACCCTGAAATTTTATTTAAAAAAGAGGAAGAGATTCTCAATGAAGTTGACAAATATTTAAATATTTTTAAAGGAACACCTTATATTTTCAATTTAGGACATGGGCTATTACCAGAAACTAATCCTGATATTGTTAAAAAAATTGTAGAAAGAGTTGTAAATTTTAAATGAAAAAAGCAGTCATTCTTTTTAATCTTGGTGGACCAGACAGTCTTAATGCTGTCGAACCTTTTTTGTTCAATCTATTTAACGACCCTGCAATTTTCAGTCTCCCGACATTTCTTAGATATCCGCTAGCTAAGCTTGTTTCAAAAAGAAGGGCACCAATAGCAAAAGCTATTTACGCAGAAATGGGCGGTAAATCACCAATTCTACAAGAAACGAAAGCTCAATCAGATGCTATAGAAAAAAGCCTTCTAAACGAAAAAGATGAATACAAATGTTTTATAGTAATGAGATGTTGGAACCCCCGGGCAACAGAAACCGTTAAAAAGGTAAAAGAGTTTAATCCTAATCAGATAATTTTACTCCCTTTATATCCTCAGTACTCAAATGCTACATCTGGCTCTTCTATTAAAGAATGGCACGATGTTTGTAAAAAAAATAAACTGACCACAGAAACCAAAACTGTTTGTTGCTATCCGACAGAAAAAAATTTTATCCTATCTTATGCTAATTTGATAAGAGAAAAAATTAATTTAGATAAATTAAAAGAAATAATATTAATTTTTTCAGCCCATGGCTTACCAGAAAATAAAATTAGACAAGGTGACCCCTATCAATGGCAAGTTGAACAATCTGTAAAAGAGTTAGTAGCAAAATTATCAATAAAAAACTTAGATTATGTTTTAAGCTATCAAAGCCGTGTTGGCCCATTAAAATGGATTGGTCCCTCAACAGAGACAATTATTAAAGAAGAAGCAAAAAAAAACAAAATAATAGTTGTGGTTCCTGTAGCCTTTGTTTCTGAGCACTCAGAAACTTTAGTTGAACTTGATATAGAATACAGAAAATTAGCAGAAGAAAACGGCTCTAAACAATATATCCGTGTACCTGCAGTTAAGATAAATCAAGATTTTATTAATTCTCTTAAATTAAGTATTTTACAGGCCGGTGATGGTGAAAAGTTCACATCCTCAATTAAATGTCCAGATAAGTTTATAAAATGCCCAAGGCTAAATAAATTATAAAAAAATGAATTACTATTTATTATTTAAATCATTGCATTTGATATCTATAGTTTCTTGGATGGCAGGGCTTCTTTATCTGCCCAGGATATTTGTTTACCATGCTGAAACTATTAATAATCAAGAGCAAACAACAACTTTCAAGCTAATGGAGAAAAGACTTTTTCTTTACATTATGAATCCAGCTATGGTCTTATCCTGGTTATTTGGAATATTACTGGTCTACTCACTTGGAATTGAAACTTTTAGCCAACTTTGGTTTAAATTAAAAATCATCATGGTTTCATTGTTGTCATTGTATCATTTTTTCCTTTTCCACTGCCTTAACAATTTTAGTCAAGATTTTAATAAATACTCTCCTAAATTTTATAGAATTATAAATGAAATCCCCACTATTCTTTTAATTGTTATTATTTTTACTGTTGTTTTTAAGCCATTATAAGGCTTGTGTTCTGGCAAAAAGACATATAATTTAATATTTCACTTCTTCAAGAAACAACCTTATATGAACCTACAAGAACTTAAAAAACAAAATCCTGCTGATCTTATTACACAGGCAGAAAAACTTGGCATCGAAAATCCAAGCACATTAAGAAAACAAGAAATTCTTTTTGCAATACTAAAAAAACTTGCAGAAAAAAATGAACAGATTACAGGCGCAGGTGTATTAGAACTTTTACCAGATGGCTTTGGTTTTTTAAGAGCGATGGAGTCAAATTATTTACCTGGTCCTGACGACATCTATGTTAGCCCAAGCCAAATAAGAAGATTTGGCCTGAGAACAGGTGACACTGTAGAGGGAGAAATAAGATCACCCAAAGATGCTGAAAGATACTTTGCGTTATTACAAGTAACAAAAATTAATTTTGAAGAACCTGAAAAAGGAAGAAATAAAATTGCTTTCGACAATTTAACTCCACTTTATCCCGATGAAAGAATCACTTTAGAGATTGAATCTGCCAAAGTTGAAAAAAAACCAGACAACACAGCAAGACTCATAGACCTTGTAAGTCCAATCGGTAAGGGGCAAAGAGCTTTGATTGTTTCACCTCCACGAGCTGGTAAAACTATTATTTTACAAAATATTGCACAATCGATAACAACAAATCACCCAGAGTGTTATTTGATGGTACTATTAATTGATGAGAGACCAGAGGAAGTTACAGACATGCAGCGATCCGTAAAAGGTGAGGTCGTTAGCTCAACATTTGACGAGCCTGCATCAAGACATGTTGCTGTGGCAGAGATGGTTATAGAAAAGGCAAAAAGATTAGTAGAACACAAAAAAGATGTCGTAATTTTGTTGGACTCAATAACTAGACTGGGTAGAGCCTATAACGCAGTAATCCCAAGCTCTGGAAAGGTATTAACCGGAGGTGTGGATGCAAATGCCTTACAAAGACCAAAAAGATTTTTCGGTGCCGCTAGAAACATAGAAGAAGGAGGTTCTTTAACAATTATTTCTACCGCTCTTATTGACACTGGCTCTAGAATGGATGAAGTAATTTTCGAGGAGTTTAAAGGAACTGGTAATTGCGAGTTAATTCTAGACAGAAAAGTTGCAGACAAACGTATATATCCAGCGTTGGACATTACTAGGTCAGGAACAAGAAGAGAAGAACTTTTGTTTGAAAAAGACGATCTATCTAAGATGAATGTTTTAAGAAGAATCATAAGTCCGATGGGGACCATGGACGGTATAGAATTTTTGATTTCTAAACTTAAGAACACAAAAAATAATGCAGATTTCTTTGACTCCATGAATAAGACTAGTTAGTTTTTAAATTTTTACCTCTCGCCTTCTGTGTTATTAATTAAATAGACATGAATATTTATGCGCTTTCATCTGGCAGAGGTCCTTCCGGCATAGCAATAATTAGAATGAGCGGTAATGATGTTTTTAAAATTTCAGAATTAATAACTCAAAAAAAAAACTTAAAATCTAAAGAAATAAATCTTTGTAAATTTTACGATCCTTCAAGCAAAGCTTTAATAGATAAGGGTCTGTTATTGTCATTTCCTAGTCCAAACAGCTTCACAGGGGACGATCTTGTTGAATTTCACATACACGGAAGTAATGCTGTGGTTTCATTTTTTTTAGCTGTTTTATCCGAGCAGGATAATTGCAGGTTAGCCGAACCAGGTGAGTTTACTAAAATCGCTTTTCAAAATAATAAAATTGATCTTGTAGAAGCCGAAGGAATTGGCGATCTTATCCATTCTGAAACTGAACTTCAAAGACAACAGGCTATCAAATTAGTCCAGGGAAATGTATCAAACTATTACAATGATTTAAGAGAAAAACTCATAAAATCACTGGCATATGTAGAGGCACAAATTGACTTTGCCGAAGACGACTTACCAGAAAGTGTTTTAAAAGAAGTCCAAAAATCCATAAAAGAAGTGCATATAGATATAAAGAAAATCTTAGCAGACCACAAAGTCGGAGAAAAAATTAGGGACGGGTTCAGAGTGTCTATAATTGGTGAGGTAAATGCAGGTAAATCTTCCTTGCTTAATTTGTTGTCAAAGAGAAACGCAGCTATTGTTTCCGAAGAAAGAGGAACAACAAGAGACGTCATAGATGTGCACCTAAACATCGATGGTTATCCAGTCATATTGGCCGACACAGCAGGCATAAGAAACCCAAAGAATCCAGTGGAAAAAATAGGAATATCTTTAGCAATTACTAAATTTGAGGAGTCTGATTTAAATTTAATTATGATTGATAACTCCTCCAAAACCATTAATTCAAAAGTTAAAAATCTTATTACCGAAGATTGTATTGTTGTTTTAAATAAGTCAGATATTGAAAGTGAGCAAAATCATACTTTTAACAAAGTAGAAACAGTATTGATATCTGTAAAAGATAATAAAAATATTATCGAACTTACAACTAAAATAAAAGAAAAATTAAGAAACAAATTTATAAAATCAAATAATTACCTAGTAACAAGAGAGAGACATAGAGAAAAATTGAATGCATGTTTAAAAGAAATAGATAATTTTCTCAAAAAAGACCAGAATAAAGAAATAGAAATGGCAGCAGAAGATCTTAGACTGGCCACAAGGCACTTGGGTAGTATAGTTGGCAAGGTTGACGTAGAAGAAATCCTTGAGTCAATTTTTAAAGATTTCTGCATAGGTAAATAATTTAAATAAGATCTTGTAATATTATTATAGAGTAATACATTTACCTCATGAAAAATTTAACCTACGATGTGGTGGTTATAGGAGGTGGGCACGCTGGTTGTGAAGCAGCAGCTGCATCCGCTAGAATGAGTGTTAATACAGCACTTTTTACACATAAGATAGAAACCATAGGTGAAATGTCATGTAATCCTGCCATAGGCGGTTTGGGGAAAGGACACCTTGTAAGAGAAATAGATGCTCTTGACGGTGTAATGGGTGTGGTTGCAGATAAGTCGGGTATTCAGTTTAGACTATTAAATAGAAGTAGGGGCCCAGCGGTAAGAGGACCAAGGACACAATCAGATAGAGCTCTTTATAAAGAGTATATGCAAAAAATTTTATTAGATTATGACAACTTAGATGTAATAGCTGATCCAGTTATTAAGTTTTTATTTGACAATGTAAATGACAAAATTATAGGGTTTGTTTGTGAAAGTGGCGAACAAGTTTTTTGTAAGGAGCTAATATTAACAACAGGAACTTTCTTAAATGGACTTATTCATATTGGCCAAAAGCAAATACCCGCCGGTAGGTTCAACGAAAAACCCTCAACCGGATTAAGCGAACAATTAGCAAAATATAATATTAAACTTGGCAGACTTAAGACGGGAACCCCCCCACGTTTAGACGGTACAACTATTAATTATGATGAAATTGAAATGCAGGCAGCAGATTCTGATCCTTATTTTTTTTCTTTCTTAACCAACAAGTTAAGTAATAAACAAATTTCATGTGGCGTGACTCACACAAACAATGCAGTACATAAAATAATTAGTGAGAACATACATCTTAGTGCAATGTATTCTGGCAACATTAAAGGTGTTGGTCCAAGATATTGTCCGTCGATAGAAGACAAGATTGTAAAATTTAAGGATAAAGAACAACATCAAATATTCTTAGAACCAGAGGGATTAAATGACAGTACTATTTACCCAAATGGTATATCAACCTCCCTTCCTGAGGACATTCAGCTAAAAATGCTCAACAAAATAAGGGGTTTAGAGCAAGTAAAAATGGTTAGAGCAGGCTACGCAATCGAGTATGATTACGTGGATCCACGTGAGCTAAAGCCAACTCTAGAAACAAAAAAAATAAATTCATTGTTTTTAGCCGGTCAAATAAATGGAACAACTGGATATGAGGAAGCAGCGGCTCAAGGATTGATAGCAGGAATTAATGCTGCTCTTAAAATAAAAAAGAAAAAAGAATTTATTTTGGATAGATCAGAATCCTACATTGGAGTTATGATCGATGATCTAATTACAAAAGGAGTGTCTGAACCATATCGTATGTTTACATCAAGAGCAGAATATAGACTCTCTCTTCGTGCAGATAATGCAGACCAAAGGCTAACTCCTCTTGGTATAAAAATTAATTTAGTAAAAAAAGTTAGAGAAAAAAGTTTTCTAGACAAACAAAGAAAATTAATTTCTGTTTACGATGCTCTTCAATCTAATTTAATTTCCCCTAATGCGGCGGCTAAATATTCTGTTAAAATTGCCATGGATGGAGTTAAAAGAACAGGGCTAGAGGTTTTATCGCAAAAAGGTGTGACATTAAATATGTTACGAGAAATATGGGACAATATACCCCAATTTGAAAAAGTTATTGATGAACAAGTAGAAATAGATGCGCATTACTCTGGATATCTAAAAAGACAGTCTCATGACATTGAATCTTTCAAAAAAGATGAATCTGTTGTAATACCAGATAATATTGACTATGCGAACTTTAGTGGTCTTTCTAATGAAATTAAGTCAAAACTAAAGCTAATTAAACCTAGAACTCTCGGTCAGGCTTTACGAATAGATGGTGTTACACCTGCAGCAGCAATTATACTCTTAGCTTTTATAAAAAAAAGCAGATATAAAGCATCTGCTTAATGAGTGAAAAAGAAGTACAATCCATATTGTTAAATGATCTAAAATTTAGTCAAGATGCCATATATAAATTAGACACCTTTTGTAACGAAGTACTTGATTATAATAAAAAATTTAATTTAATATCAAAATCCACAGAAAAAAATATATGGAATCGACATATATTAGATTCTGCACAATTAGTTAAGTTCATAGAATTTAAAGATAATTTAAGTCTCTCAGATTTAGGAACAGGAGCTGGTTTTCCTGGTTTGGTTCTTGCTGTATTTAACAGAAATCCAAGATTTCACGTGAAACTATATGAAAAATCTAGGGTAAAAATTAAGTTTCTTAAATCCTTGTGCGAAAAACTCAATATTTTCGCTCATATATTCGATGGAGACTATCAAGAGCATAATATTGATAGCAATTACATAGTTTCAAGGGCATTCAAGAAACTAGAAGAACATTTACGTATTTCACGTGAAATTATCAAAGTTAATCACAAACTTATCATTTTAAAAGGAAAAAGTGCTGAGGAAGAGATAAAAAAACTTAACAATAATTTTAAATATAGTTATACTTTAGAAAATAGTATTACTAGCAAAGAATCTAAAATAGTAATAGTTAATTTTAAAAAATAAATGAAAAAAATAATTTCAGTAATAAATCAAAAAGGTGGAGTTGGAAAAACTACAACAGTTGTAAATCTCGCGACAGCACTTGCGCAACTTGGGAAAAAAATTTTAGTTATAGATTTAGATCCACAAGGAAATGCAACGACTGGTCTTGGCAAATCTAATAATGAAAGTGATAAAAATATATATAAAGTCATTATAGGTCAATCAGACCTAAAAAAATGCATACAAGAGAGTTGTGTTAAAAACCTTGATATCATTGGCTCAAACGTCAATTTATCAGGCCTAGAAGTAGAAACTGCAAACGATCCTAATAGAGCCTTTCTTTTGAAAGAGATTTTAACTAAAACAAACATAGATTTATTTGATAAATATGAAAATATCTTTATTGATTGCCCACCCTCACTAAGTTTGCTTACGGTGATGGCCTTAGTTGTAGCTGATGAATTATTAGTTCCATTGCAAACAGAATTTTTTGCTTTGGAAGGAATTTCTCAATTAGTAAAAACAATTGAAAGAATAAAAATAAACTTAAATCCTACTTTAGAAATTAGAGGAATTCTTTTAACGATGTTTGACAAAAGAAACAAATTATCAACTCAAGTAGACGAAGAAGCTAGAAAGTTCTTTAAAGAAAAAGTTTATAAAACTGTAATACCAAGAAATGTAAGACTATCAGAAGCGCCCTCACATGGAGTCCCGTGCATCGTTTATGATAGAACATGTCTAGGTAGCCAGTCTTATATCAATTTGGCGAAGGAATTTATAGATCAGGGAGATAGTAAAGGTATTTAATGGTGGATGATAAAAACAAAAAAGGATTAGGCAGAGGTCTAATGTCATTGTTTGGAGATCAAATGCAAGACAACAGTACCGAAGATGAATCCTTCGCTAAACCAGTTCCTGACAGCTCATATTTGCTAGTATCCATAGGCGATTTGAACAGTAATAGACTTCAGCCTAGGATTTACTTTGACGAAAAAAAAATAGTCGAGCTATCTCAATCTATTAAAAAAAATGGCTTGATACAGCCTATAGCAGTAAGACCCAACAAAACAGGTGGGTATGAAATTATTGCAGGAGAAAGAAGGTGGTTAGCTGCACAAAAAGCTGGCTTGCACGAAGTACCAGTAATAATATTAAATCTTAATGATACTCAATCACTAGAATTAGCCATAGTAGAAAACATACAAAGAGAAGATCTTAATTCTATCGAGGAAGCCAAAGGTTACGCAAGGTTAATTAAGGAATTTGGCTATGATCACGAAAAACTTTCAGAATTTATGGGTAAAAGCAGAAGTCATATCAGCAATACGTTAAGACTTTTATCCTTGCCAGAACAAGTAATCAAAATGGTTGAAGAAGGAAAATTAACAGCGGGCCAAGTCAGACCTTTAATTGGAAGATTCAACGCATTGGAAATCGCAAAATCTATAGTCAAGGAAAAACTAAGCGCAAGATCAATCGAAAATTTAGTTAAAAACGAGAGAGAAAGAGAAGATAAAAATTTTAGTCAAAAAAAAAAAACGGATCCAAATATTTTGTTAGCGCAGAGAAAACTTGAGGAAATATTAGGTCTTAAAGTCAAGATAATTAACAAAAAAAACAATTCTGGGAAATTAACAATTGAATACAGTAGTTTTGATCAATTCGAAATGTTATCGAAGCTACTTAGCAAGAAATAGAAGCTTGCCTAGTAAGATAAACTATAAGGTCTTTAAATATAATGTCTTTTCTAATATGTGAATTTTTCTTCATCAGGATTTCTGTTTCATTAATTTTTAAAGTTGCTTGTTTAAGTTTTTCCAAGCTCCATTTTTTTACTTGCATTAAGTAAATAGGTTTATCTTTCCAAAAAATAGGTGGTTTTAAATTCTCCAAAGTTTTTTCATGGTTGCCAAATATTTTTTGGGCCTTTTGAATCTCTATAAGCTTTATAATTCTATAATTTAAATTACCTAAATATAGAAAACTATCTTCATCTAATATATTAATTTGCGACAGCAATTTGTTTGTCACATCTAGTCTACCTATCAAGGAATTGTCTCTTATTTCGTCAAATTTTGCATCATTTTTAATGTTTAAAATATCTAAAAGTTCTGTTTTATTAATTTTTTTTTCTTTAAAAAAGTTTTTTATTTTTACGAGTTCAGTTTGTATGACCCTCCTTTTATAATTTGAATTACTTATTATAAGGTTAATAAATTCTCCTGAGAGGCCAACGTATGTTTCCAATTCTTTACTTATATAGTTAATTAAGGTTTTCTGATTATCTTCATAACAACCAAGTGCTGCTAGGTTTTTTTTCTTTTCAAATAAATTTCTTAATTTCGATTTTTTATCTAAATTTTCAGTAAATATATAAATTTTTGTGTTTTTGTTAATTTTTTCTAAACACTCACAAACCTCATTGTATATTTTATCAGTTGCTGATTGTAGAAAAATTATTTTTTTTTCGTTAAAAAGGGATTCGTTAACTATATTTTTGTATAAAATATCTCTGTCTCTTAAAATTTCATCTTCAAAAAAGTTTATTATTTCCGAGTCCTTGTTTGTACTTTTAATTTTAATCTTTATATCGGCTTTAATACCATCATTTTCACCGTATAATAGGACAGCATCATACTCGTCTAGTACATTAAGATTTTGTTCGATAATATAACTTTTTAGTATCACTTATTTTTTAATATAAAGAGTTATAAAATTTATTATTTCAGATGATAACTGTTCATTAAGTGACTTTGTTGCATTCTTTTCATTATTAATAGTTTCAGAATGAGTAGAACCAACATTATAACTAAAGTTTTTTGAGAAGTTTCTTTTAACAATTTTATTATTTTTTATATTTGTCAAAGTCAAATTTGTTGAAATATTCAAATTATACCGCGTTATCCTTCCTTTGCTGTTTTTAATCTTAACTACTTTATCTTTTATAATTTTCAATTCAACGTCGTATTCGTTTGGTGAATTTTTATTAGATATTAATAAAATATTATTCTTTAATATATAAGCACTTCTTTTATCGCCAATAACATTTACATTCTGAAAATTAAAATCTACTTTTTTTTCGTTAATTTTTTTAAAGCCACATGAAAAAAGTAGGAATGAGCAAGAAACAATAAGTATAATTTTAATTTGTTTGTGCATCAATTCTATTTTGTTAAGTAATTAATTATTTTATTTTTTACAAATATTGTTTTAATAATTTTTTTATCAGCAAGACTGTCTTTAATTTTTTTATTTTTTTTACTTTCAATTATAACATCTTTTTCATCTAGATTTTTTTTTATCTCTAAAACTTCTCGTGTTTTACCATTAACTTGTACCGCTAATTTAATCCTTTCCTCCGAAATAAAGTCAATGTCAACGATAGGCCAACTATTCACTTGAGTGGCACCAATTTGCTCAAGACATTCGTATGCTAGATGAGGTGTAAACGGGATTAATATTTTCAATAAATCTGAAAATTTTTTTTTTAGGCATTCATTACTTACTTCTTCATCAATAGCTTTAGTAAATAAGTTATATATACTATACACATTTGCTATTACTACATTGAGCTGAAAATTGTTAATCAAGTCAGTTATCTTTAAAATATAATTATTAAATTTAACTTCAAATTCTTTGTCTATCTTGTGTTTCTTATCTTTCCGTTTAATAATTAAATCATTTAAATTATATATTCTTTGTAAAAACTTATAAGCTGCATTTATACCATGATTTGACCACTGGACATCTTTCTCGGGAGGACTGTCTGATAGAATAAACCATCTAACTGCATCCGCTCCATATATTTTAACCATATTTTCAGGGTCGATGACATTTTTTTTAGATTTAGACATTGATTCTGATGGGCCAACAGTAACTTTTGTCTTATCTGAAATCTTAATAAAATCATTTTCATTAATTTTTTGTATTTCGTTAGGATCCAGCCATTTACCCTTATTGTCCTTGTATGTTTCGTGACAAACCATGCCCTGAGTAAACAAACCCTTAAATGGTTCATTTTCAGATATTTCTGGATTACCTTTTTTAATAGCACGCATAAAAAACCTAGAATAAAGTAAATGTAAAATCGCGTGTTCTATCCCACCAATATATTGGTCTACCGGTAACCAATAATTTAAATCAAGAACATCAAAAGGTTTATCCTTATTGTGTGGAGAGCAAAATCTCATAAAATACCAGGATGAGTCTACAAAGGTATCAAGCGTATCTGTTTCTCTAATAGCTGATTTTCCACTTTTTTTATGTGTTGTTTTTTTCCAAGTAGGGTGATTCTCAAGAGGGTTACCTCCTTTTTTTAAATCTATATCATCCGGTAATCTAACCGGTAATTCTTCCTTGTCTACTGGAACTGCAGTGCCATCATCTAAATAAACCATAGGTATAGGACAACCCCAGTACCTTTGTCTTGATATACTCCAATCTTTTAATCGAAAGGTAACTTTTTTTTGTCCTATATTACGTAATTCTATTTCTTTAATTATGGTATTTTTTGCTTCGTTAATATTTAGATTGTTTAAAAATTCAGAATTAACTAACACACCATAACCGGTAAATGCAGCGTTTAAATCAGTAAAATCTTTTAGTTTATTCTTATTTTCAGCAACAACCTCAATAATTTCTAAATTATATTTTTTTGCAAAATCCATATCTCTCTGATCATGTGCAGGACAACCAAAAATAGCTCCAGTTCCGTAGTCCATTAAAACAAAATTTGCTACATAAACTGGAATTTTTTTCCCTACAATAAACGGATGATTAACTGAAATTTTTGTATTAAATCCAATTTTTTCTGCGGCAGCGAGGGATTCTTCGGTTGTTCCAGTTTTTAAACTTTCTTTTTTAAAATTTATAAAGTCAGAATTTTTTTCAAACTTTTTACATATTGGGTGGTCAACAGATAATGCTAAAAACGTTGCACCAAATATTGTATCAGGTCTTGTAGTAAATATTTTAATTTCATTTTTATTATCTGTTGTTTTAAAATTGATTTCACATCCTGTAGATTTACCAATCCAATTTTTTTGCATCAATTTAACTTTTTCTGGCCAATTTTTAAGTAGATCCAGATCTTTTAAAAGTTCATCTGAAAATTTTGTGATATTAAAAAACCATTGTGATAATTTCTTTCTTTCTACAGCCGCTCCAGATCTCCATCCCTTACCATTGATAACTTGTTCATTCGCAAGTACTGTCTGTTCAATGGGGTCCCAATTAACATAACTATCTTTTCTGGAAACATAACCAGCATTGTACAAATCAATAAACAATTCTTGTTGATGTTTATAATAATTTTCATCACATGTAGATATCTCACGATCCCAATCAATAGATAAACCTAACATCTTCAATTGGCGCTTCATTTCAGATATATTTTTATTTGTCCATTCTTTAGGACTTAAATTATTTTCTCTGGCAGCATTTTCAGCAGGAAGACCGAATGCATCCCAGCCCATAGGATGCAACACATTAAAGCCATTTAAATATTTAAAACGAGCAATTACATCACCGATGGTATAGTTCCTAACATGACCCATGTGTATTTTACCCGATGGGTAGGGAAACATTTCCAAGCAATAAAATTTTTTATTTTTTTCTGTTCTATATAATTTTTGTTTTAAAAAAGTATATTGCCACTTTTTTTCAATTGATTGAAAATTCACTCTTTCCATGATGCTTTAAATTATTTATTTTTTTGTTGTTTTTTCTAGCGCAGCAGCTTTGCTTAAGATTGCTAAAGTTAGCTCTTTTTGAATTTTTGAATTAAGTTCAATTATGTTACAGTTATTTGCGGCTATACAATTTTTTTTGTGAACAATTATTTTTATACTGTCACTTCTAACTTCACTCGATAAAAATCTAACTGTAATTTTTAGAGATTCTTTAGAGTTTTCCGAGTCATTGTACCAGTCAGTTATCAGCACACCACCAGAATAATCAACAGTAGACAGAGGTAAGAAATCCAAAGTTTCTAATGAGGCTCTCCACAAAGGATTAGAACTGCTAAATTCAAAGTTAGTGTTACCCCCTCTATTCATTAACCCTTTAATGCTGGCACCCCTACCTTCTTCAATATTTTTTCTTGCCCTTTCAGGTCCTTGAGCTGGCTCCTTGCTATAGTCAACAGTAGATCCACAACCCAAGACATTAAGATATATGAAAAAAATTGTTGAAATTTTTAGAAAACTAGAAAATTTGGTATATTGCAGCATAAAAAAATGTTTTTTAATAAAATAAACTAAATTTAATAAAATGATACGTAATAAGCTTATATAATCAGCGTGTGATAAAATTACAACATTAATAAAGCAAATAGGAGAAATCAACAAATTAGCAAGAAGTTAGGTGGGAATACGTAGTATAAAATCAGTAATTAATACTTAAGTAATAATTAATAAAATAGAAGGAAAAAAAATGAAAAACACACTAAAAACATTAGTTGCTGTACTTTCATCTTTAGTTATATCTGTGTCATCATTTGCGGGAGACCTGTCAGTTTCAGGTAACGCAGAAGCTACCTACATAATTGGTGGTGCTGATGATGCAAACTCTAAAGGTTTAGGTATTTCAAACGAACTTAATTTCACTGCAGATGGTGAATTTGCTAACGGTTTCACATGGAAATATTCTATGGAACTAGACGGAGCGTCGACAGCAAATGACGATACATCAATGACATTAGGTTTAGGTCAATTCGGAAATGCTGCAATCTGTATAACAGAATGTGGTTTGTCTCAAGAATTAGGATACGGCGTTGGAGCATACGGAGTAGGATCTGATATTGTTAACACGGGCGGAATAGTCTTTGGAAACGATGTTAGTAGCTACAACAATATTCAATATCATACACCTGCAGGCTTATTGCCGAACGGTTTTGTAATTAAATATGGATATGCACCAAACTTATCAGGAGCTCAAGGCTCTTCTGCTAAAGGTGGTAACGCTATCGAAACAACATTAGGTGCAACTGGCACAACATACGCAGGAGCTGGTACTGACGCAGAAATGATTCAGGTATCTGGTTCTCCAGTTGAAGGTGCTAAAATAGGTATTGACTATATGAAGGTAAACGGCTCAACAGCTGTATCCCAAAAATATGAGTCAGGTAACATATTTTTCAGTTATGCAGTAGGTCCAGTGAAAGTTGGAGCGGCTAGAACACTAGTAGCACCATCAGCAGCGGATTCAACAACTGCAGCACAAGAATACGCTACTACAGGTGCTGGTATACAATATGCTGTTACAGACGCAGTATCAGTTTCTATTAACAGAGAAGAGTCAGAAAAAACTTTGATTGATGATACTTCTGTAACAATAGATGCCAATACATATCAAGTTGCTTACAACGTAGGCGGCGCGACTATAGCAGTAGTTAAATCAGAATCAACTAATGCTGGTTATGTAAAAGCCAATGAAGTTGAAATGACTTTAATCTCTATGAAAATGGCGTTTTAATTAATACCAATTCTAATTAAAAAAGCCGGCTAGAAATAGCCGGCTTTTTTTTTATCTCAGACAATAAAGATAGACCATAAGAATTAACTAAGTTTAATTTAAGCAAGTTGTTATTATTAATACCACCCAGTGGGACCAAGTTTGTAAGACAATTTCTCTTCATTAAATTAAATTTAATAACACCCATATAGTCCTTTTTATTTTTATAAGACGTTTTAAATAATCTCGACAATACAATCGTTTTACATCCTTGTTTAGTTTTTTCGTATATTTCCCTAAAATTATGTGCAGAACCTATTATACCTTTTAAATTTTTAGGATAAATTTTTTTATTATAGGACGAAATATAGAGTCCGTCTGCTTTGCAAAGAGTTGCTAGGCTCTTGTTATTAGCTACATAAAATTTAAATTTTTTAATTCTACATTTATTTCTAAATTTATTTAATGCTGTATAGCTTTCTTTTGTTGTATTATTTCTATAAATGATGGTGAATTTTTTATTATTTTTTAAAAGATCTAAATTTATAGACTTGGTATTTTCTATATATAAATAATAATTATTCTTTATAATAAACATAAATGATTTCAGTAATTAATAGATTTGAAAATATAAAATCTCTTATTAATAATAGCAATGTAAAGATAATCGCAGTATCTAAGACTTTCTCTTATAGTGTAATTAGCCCTTTAGTAAACCATGGACATTTACATTTTGGGGAAAATAAAGTCCAAGAAGCAAAGTCTAAATGGACAGCTATAAAAGAAAAAAATCCAAATATAAACCTTCATATGATTGGTAAGCTACAATCAAACAAAGTAAAGGACGCAGTAAAGCTATTTGATTATATTCACTCCTTAGACAATCAAAAACTAGCTACTACTTTAGCTAGACACGAAAACATTGCCAATAAAAAGCTTAAATATTTTATCCAAGTTAATATTGGCAACGAAAAGCATAAATCAGGAATTGGCATTAACTTTCTTGATGATTTTTTCTATTATTGCACAAGAGAATTAAAAATAAATATTATTGGTTTAATGGCAATACCTCCTAATGATAGTAAACAAGAAATTTATTTTCAAAAGTTAATGGAGTTAAATAAGTTATTAGGTTTAAAGGAATTAAGTATGGGCATGTCTTCAGATTACAAACTAGCTTTAAATTATGAAACTACTTTTGTTCGAATTGGCAGTTCAATTTTTGGAAATAGGATCTAACTAATTATTATTTTCGTATTACGATTTATTCTACTAATCAACAAAAGTATATTTTTTTTGGTTATCGCAACACACCCTCCTGTTGGTGTATAATTTTTTTTAGAAATATGTAAAAAGATCGCACTTCCTTTTTTTTTAATTACAGGTTTTAAATTGTAATTAATTACTATTATCACATCGTAAATATTTTCTTTTAGCCAGAGTTTTTCGGCTCTATATTTAAATGGAAACATGATTTTTCTATTGTATTTTTTTGACGCTGTATCATCACACCATCCCATGTTCTTCTTGATAATAATCTTCTTTAACCGGGATTTTATTTTTGGAATTCTATCTTTTCGATAAAATATTGACTTTAGTGCGAATATTCCCTTGGGAGTTTTTAAGTCACCCTCTACTTTTTTGGAGATAATTCCTCTTTTACCTACGGCACATTTTATCTTATACTTATCAAAGTATAAAAAATTTTTTTTTATTTTTATATTCATATAAATATGAAAGATAACTTACTTGTTTTTGGCACAAATAACTTTAATAATTCTTTAAGTGAAATTAAAGATTATTTAAATTTCTCCTTTTTTTTTTTCAATAAGAGTGTTTCTTGTGAATTACCCACTTTGCCAATTAGTTTATTCTTGGTAGAAAGTGGTGCTTATAGCAATTCTGAATTATTAGATGTAACTAATAAAATTAAAAATATACCTCTTTTGTTATTAAAAGGACAAAATTCAACAAATATTAAAGAAATAATTTTTTCTGAGATATTATTTATGCCTTTAAGTTTATCAGATTTTTCTAATAAGATTACAACTTTAATTTCATCAAAAAAATTTATTCAAAATTCTTCAATTAGGATTAAAGAATATATCATTGATAAAAATGAAAGAACCCTATCTAAAGAAAATTTATCAATTACAATTACAGAAAGAGAGATCCAACTTATTGAATTATTATTCAACGAAAAAAAGCCGCTATCCAAAAATATTATTTTAAAAAAAGTATGGAAATATGCCGTTGATGTGGATACACACACTATAGAGACTCATATTTATCGCCTACGCAAAAAAATATTAACCATATTTAAAGATGAAAATTTCATTGTTAATTCTAAAGATGGTTATTCTGTTTGAAAAAAAGAAATAAAATAGCAATAGATTTATTTTCTAAAAAATACCGAAAACGTGTTGTTAGGTCAAAAAAAGGAAAGGGTAGTTTTAAAAGAAAAAACAAGAAAAAAAACTAAAAACTTATTTATTATTAATTCAATCGAGCACCTATTTTTTGAATAATTCTAGATGCCATTTCTGTACCCTTTTGCAAGCTCTCTTTGGTCGATGTTTTATTAATAAATCCATGGAGAAAACCAGAAGCAAATAAGTCTCCAGCTCCAGTTAAATCTAATATCTTAAGATTTTTTTGTCCCTTACATTCCACAACTTCAGGGCCCCTGATCGCAATACTTCCTTTATCTGATCTTGTTATCACTAATGTTTTATTTAAATCTTTACCAAATTCAATCACATCATCAAATGACTTTGCATCAATTAACTCCATTATTTCTTGTTCGTTAGCAAATATAATATCTAGTTTGTTTTTAACTAAATCATAAAAACTTTTTTTGTGTCGATCTACACAAAATTTATCAGACAAAGACATAGCTGATTTATTTGCAAGAGCTAACGCTTTATCAAAAGCTGCTTTGGGTTCACCTTCGTCCCACAAATAGCCTTCTAAAAAAATTAATTCACTTTGTTTAATAAAATTGGCATCAATATCATCAGGACCAATTTTACCTGCTATGCCAAGAAATGCACACATAGTTCTTTCAAAATCTGGGGTAATTAAGATTAAACAAGTACCAGTTGGAGTATTCTCTATCTTTTTATTATAACAATACTTAACATTTTCATCAATCAAACTTTTTTCATATTCATTTCCCAGTTTGTCCTCAGCAATTTTTCCTAAAAAAGAAACTTGATTTCCAAGTTGTGCTAGTCCTACAATAGAATTAGCAACGGATCCACCAGCTATAGTTTTTTCAACTTTTAAGCTAGATATTAATTGTTTAAACTCTTTTTCATCTACTAATTTCATAGTACTTTTAATTAGTTCATTTTTGATTAAGAAGTCTTCATCAACTTTGCAAATTACATCTACGATTGCGTTTCCAATTCCTAAAATTTTCATAATTTTATTAAGCTTTTATAGATTTAAATGGTTTTTTTCTACCCGGATAACAAGTATTACAGATTTTACAACTTATACCATAACATTCTCTGGCTTTGCAATATTCTCGCCCATAAAAAATAATTTGAAGATGAAGTTTATTCCAACACTTTTTTGGAAATAATCTTTTTAAATCCTTTTCAGTTTGCACTACATTTTTACCATTCGTTAATCCCCATCTTTGAGCCAATCTATGAATGTGTGTATCTACAGGAAAAGCCGGTTCACCAAAACCTTGAGACATAACTACACTGGCAGTTTTATGACCTACACCTGGTAGTTTTTCTAATTCTTCAAAACTTTTAGGAACTCGCCCATTGTGATTTGCTATTAATTGTTTTGACATTAAATATATGCTTTTTGCTTTTACTCTAAAGATACCTATACTTTTAATAAGTGTTTCAATTTTTTTTCTTCCTAATTTAACAAAATGTTCAGGTTTATTATATTTCGGGTATATATTTTTAGTCACATTATTAACATTTACATCCGTACACTGAGCAGATAGAAGAACAGAAATTAGCAAGGTAAATTTACTGCTATGATTAAGAGGAATAGGTGTCGTAGGGTAAATCTTATTTAGTAATTTTAAGATTGATTCAGCACGTTGATTTTCATTCATTACTTTAAATTTATTTAAAATTCAAAACGTTTCTCATTGAATATAATCCTGGTTTTTTATTTATTAACCATTTTGCTGCCGTTAAAGCTCCTTCCGAGTAAAGAGCCCTATCAAATGCCTCGTGGTTTAGAGTAATTATTTCTTTACCACTAGAAAACTTAACCTCATGCTCTCCAATCACTTCTCCTCTTCTTAATGAATTAAAATTTATTTTTTTTCCGTAAGGAAAAAATTTTTTATTCAAAAATTTTTTACCAATTAATTCATAAAAATTTTTATTTACACCATGAGCTATGCCTTTACCAAGCATTAAAGCTGTACCAGATGGATGATCTTTTTTATGTTTATGATGAACTTCCAGAACTTTAGTTAAAAATTTATTATTTAAAGATTTAGATGCAATTTCTGTTAAATACATAAGAAGATTAATTCCTAAACTCATATTCCCTGCTTTTAGAATTGTGATTTTTTTAGAATAATCTTTAATTAGAGCTTCTTCTTTTTTAGTAAAACCGGTTGTTCCAATAACGACTTTTTTTTTAAGTTTAGTTGCAATTTTAAGAATTTCGAGCGTACATCTTGGAACAGTAAAATCTATTATTATATCTGCTTTTTTAAAAGCTCGTTCGTGGTTTAGATCCAGTTCAATACCGTTTATTTTTTTATTAATTATTTTATTTTCAGTAAGGACAGTCAGTTGAAATTTTTTATCTTTCATACAAGATTTAATGATTTGTTGACCCATTCTTCCCATACATCCAGAGATTGCTAATTTAATTTTTTTCATTATTTTGACCCCCAAAACTTTTTAGCTTTTTCAAAAAAACTTTTTATAGTCGGACTTAGTTTAATATTTTCTAATTTTTTAAATTCTTCCAAAAGTTCTTTTTGTCTTTTAGACAATGATATAGGAACCTCAGGAATAATTCTAATGTATAAGTCCCCAAATGAACTTCTCCTCAAGATTGGCATTCCTTTATCTTTTAATCTTAACTGTTTTCCATATTGAGTACCTGCTGGAATTTTAACATTTACTTTACTCCCATTAATGCATGGAACTTCTATGGTTGTTCCTAGTGCAGCATCTGCATATGTAATAGGTAATTCAAAGTATAAATTTTCCTCTGATCTTTTAAAGAGACTGTGATTCTGTACTGATATAAATAAGTATAAATCTCCAGTACCACCACCTTTGGTGCCAGCTTCACCTTTGCCTGAAAGTCTTATTCTAGTGCCGTCATCTACACCTTTTGGAATTTTTACTGAAATAGATTCATCACTTTGAACCTTTCCACCTCCTCTACATTTCTTGCATGGTTTACCAATAGTTTCTCCATTTCCATAACACTGAGGACAAGTTTGTTGAACAGTAAAAAACCCTTGGCTAGATCTAATTTTACCACTGCCTTTACAGTAGTCACATTTTAATGGTTTTGATCCTGGTTCTGCACCATTTCCATTGCAGCCGTCACATTTCTTATTTGTTGTATAATCTATTTTTTTCTCCAAGCCTTTATATGCGTCTTCTAAATTTATACTTAGGTCATATCTTAGGTCGTTACCTCTACTACCCGAAGACCTTCTTCCTGACCCTCTAGATCCATCTGAAAAATCCCCGAAGAAATCTTCAAAAATGTCAGAAAAAGAAGACGTGTCAAAACCACTACCACCTTGACCACTACCACCGTCAAATGCTGCGTGGCCAAATTGATCATAATTTGTTTTTTTACTATCATCTGAAAGGATACTATAAGCTTCACTTGCTTCTTTAAATTTTTCCTCAGAAGCTTTATTGCCAGGGTTTTTGTCAGGATGATGTTTAAAAGCGGTAGTACGGTATGCTTTTTTAATTTCGTCTTTAGAGGCAGATTTACTTACCCCTAAGATATCGTAGTAGTCTCTCTTGGCCACAAAAAGTTGCTCCCTTTTTTAATATATCTTAGGCGCTTTTTTCCTTATTATCTTTTACGTCCTTATCATCTTTTACGTCCTTATCATCTTTTACGTCCTTATCAT
>Ga0307986_10000618_pt1 | contig 26085 bp, 27 predicted proteins | sample EllFjometageno82_FD_203170 | JGI IMG/M metagenome (GOLD analysis project Ga0307986, IMG submission 203170) | Marine microbial communities from Ellis Fjord, Antarctic Ocean - #82 | ecosystem: Environmental > Aquatic > Marine > Unclassified | place: Southern Ocean | collected 2014-10-09 | reverse complement strand
CAACCATAGTTTCGTCTGACCCATGATGAAATAGCTTCATCCAAAAGATCGCCGCCAATTTTGACAGATTCTGCATAAACAACACCATTTAAGGACAGAATTGCAATTTCAGTAGTTCCTCCACCAATATCAACGACCATATTGCCATTTGCCTCTTCCACAGGTAATCCTGCGCCTATTGCAGCAGCCATTGGCTCTTCTATCAACTTCACATCTCTTGCGCCAGCTCCAAGCACTGATTCTCTAATAGCCCTGCGTTCAACTTGAGTGGATCGACACGGAACGCAAACTAGGACTCTTGGGCTTGGTTTAATAAATCTTTGCTCATGAACCTTGGCAATAAAATGCTGCAACATTTTCTCTGTAACCTGAAAATCTGCTATTACCCCATCTTTAAGAGGCCTAATAGCTTTAATATTTCCAGGTGTTCTCCCCAGCATTTTTTTTGCTTCATGGCCTACTGCCACTACTGTCTTTTGGCCTTTACTCTCACGAATGGCTACCACCGAAGGTTCATTGAGAACAATGCCAATATCTTTTGTATAAATTAGCGTGTTAGCCGTGCCAAGGTCGATAGATAAATCATTAGAAAATAAGCCTCGGATGCTTTTAAATAAGTTGAAATCCAATATGATGTTCCTTCAAAAAATACAATTAACGATGCTTTTAGTTTAATATTGCGCATCAAAGTAAGATAATATCATATGGACCAAGAAATCGTCAGAACTATTTGCTATCTAGCTAGGCTAGAAATTGATGAAGATAAAGCGCAAAAAATAGAGAAAGATCTAGAGACAATTATAGAGTTAATTGGAGGGCTGAGCTCTATCGATACAACAAATATTGAACCTCTTTATAGCCCTTTGGAGAAGACTGCGCTAAAGCACGAGGATATTCTTAATTCTGATAATCAAAAAGAAAAATTTCTTCAAAATGCTCCAAATGCAAATGATGACTATTTTTTAGTTCCAAGGGTTGTTGAATGAGCATTCAATTCAAATCAATGGTAGAGCTTAGGGAAATGCTCGACACCAAAGTGATTTCTTCTGAAGAATTAATCCAAGAAACATTTCAGCTTGCAAGCAAGCTAAAATCATTAAATTGCTTTGTGACAATGAATGAGGAAGCGAGCATGCGAAAAGCTATTCAAATTGACCGAAGTAGTAACCCAAAATCTCTTCTATCAGGCATACCTCTAGGTCAAAAAGATTTGTTTTGCACTGAGGGCTTAAGAACTACATGCTCTTCAAAAATTTTATCTAATTTTATCCCTCCATACTCAGCAACTGCTGTGTCTAATTTAGAGAGCGCAGGATCAATTACCATTGGTAAAACGAATATGGATGAGTTTGCGATGGGCTCCTCCAATGAAACAAGTTATTTTGGTAATGTGCATAATCCTTGGAAAAAAGACTTTGTTCCTGGAGGCAGTTCTGGAGGCTCTGCAGCAGCAGTTGCAGCTGGAATTATTCCCGCAGCCACTGGAACAGATACAGGCGGATCTATTCGCCAACCTGCAGCTCATTGTGGGATAACAGGTATAAAACCAACATACGGAAGAGTCTCAAGGTGGGGAATGATTGCTTTCGCCTCTAGCCTCGATCAAGCTGGTCCTCTTGCAAGGACTGCTGAAGATTGCGCAGTTTTACTCAACATCATGTCAGGTCATGATCCAAAAGACACAACATCGCTAGATGTTGAGAACAATGATCTCACTCAATCGCTTAACAATTCACTCAAGGGGCTGAGGTTTGGAATTGTAAAAGAGTTTAATCTGGGAGATCTTGATCCAGAGGTTCAAAAAAGATTCGAGGACTCCAAAGTGCTTTATGAATCACTCGGCGCAGAGTTTGTTGAGATATCCTTACCAAATATCTCAGCCTCAGTCCCAACCTATTATTCAATTGCACCTGCTGAGTGTTCTTCAAATTTATCTAGGTTCGATGGAATAAAGTTTGGTCATAGAACTGAGCACCCTGAGGATTTAACCGATCTGTATATTAAATCTAGAAGTGAAGGTTTTGGAGATGAGGTAAAAAGAAGAATTTTAATAGGTACGTATGCTTTATCAGCAGGCTATTACGATGCATATTATAAAAAAGCTCAGCAAGTACGAAGGCTCATCAAGAATGATTTTGAGAATGCTTTTAGTTCAGTTGACCTTATTATGACTCCCACCTCCCCTAGCACTGCTTTTGGCTTTGGAAGCAAGGGTAGCCAAAACCCAGTAGAGCTTTATCTAGAAGATCTCTTTACAATTTCAGCTAACCTAGCAGGTCTTCCGGCTATCTCAATACCCCATGGCACAGTCAATTCTTTACCCGTTGGACTGCAATTAATTGGTAATTTTCTTCGAGAAGATCAGATCCTCAATGCCGCCCACTTGTTTCAAAAAAATTCTGAGTTTCACTTAATGAAACCCAGCATGGAGGATTTTGAATGACCTGGGAAACTGTTATAGGATTGGAAGCGCATGTTCAACTTTCAACAAAGACTAAGCTATTTTCAAGAGCGTCAACTACCTTTGGCCAGAGTCCCAATACAAATGTTAATTTAATCGATTGTGGCTTGCCTGGGGTCTTACCCTCAGTAAATAAAGAAGCGTTCTACAAAGCTATTAGATTTGGTATGGCAGTGGGATCGCAAATAAATCAAACCTCCATATTTGATCGTAAGAATTATTTTTATCCAGATTTGCCAAAAGGCTATCAGATCACGCAAATGGACTTGCCGATTGTGCTAGGCGGCACCATTGATATTGAAACTGATGAAGGAAATAAAAAAACTATTAATATTACTCGAGCACATTTAGAAGAAGATGCTGGAAAATCAATTCACGATGAGTTCGAGGGTTACTCAGCAATCGATTTAAATAGAGCTGGCACTCCCCTGCTCGAAATTGTATCTGAGCCTGAAATCTCTAATGCAAAAGAAGCGGTAGCTTATATGAAAGCTTTGCATCAATTGGTAACATTTTTGGATGTATCTGATGGCAATATGTCCCAGGGATCTCTGAGATGTGATGCCAATGTGTCCATTAGAAAAATAGGTGATCCCAAACTAGGCACTAGAACAGAGATTAAGAATATTAATTCTTTTAGGTTTATTGAAAAAGCAATTAATTTTGAAGTTAAGCGACAGATAAAGCAATTAGAGAATGGTGAGACTGTGACTCAGGAAACTCGTCTATATGACAGCGTAAAAGATGAAACTCGGCCTATGCGCTCAAAAGAATTTGCAAATGACTATCGATACTTCCCAGAACCGGATCTGCTGCCAGTAGTTATATCTGATAAGGAAATGCGGCACATAAGAGATAATTTTCCTGAGCTGCCCAAGGACAAAGAGGGAAGGTTTAAGAGTGAGTTTGGGTTGACGGGCTATGATGCAAAGATCTTAGCATCCTCTAAATCTATGGCTGATTTTTTTGAAACTGCAGCAAAGGATTTGCTAAATTACTCTTTGCTAGCTAACTGGCTTATAGGCGAAATTAGTGCATTTTTAAATAAAGATGTTATTGAGATTAATGAATCTAAACTTACTCCTGCAAACCTAGCAATGCTTATTAATCGTATTGATGATCAAACGATTTCTGGAAAAATTGCCAAGTCTATTTTTGAAGAAATGTATTTAAACGGAAAGGCTCCTGACGAAATTATAGAATCTCAGGGTCTACAGCAAATTTCAGATGATGGTGAGATAGAAAAAATTATTAATACTGTGATCGAAAATAATCCTGCTCAAGTAGAAGGATACAAGAATGGCAAAGATAAATTATTTGGTTTTTTTGTCGGCCAAGTAATGAAAGAAACTCAAGGCAAGGCTAATCCTCAAGTCGTCAACGAGCTGCTAAAAAAGAAACTTTCTTAAAGCACCCACATGGATAGGGTTTCAGCAATAAAAGCTGGTTTCTCCACGCCCTCAATCTCCATGGTGACTGCAGATTTTACTAAAAATTGTCCTGGATTTTTTTCAGTGATGTCCATCACAACTGAATGCATTCGAATGCGAGAATTTACTGGCACCGGACTCAAAAACCTGACCTTATCTAGACCATAGTTCAACCCCATTTTTGCACCATCTATAACCAATGCAACGTCTTTGCCGATACCTGCTGTCAAGGCAAGAGATAAAAATCCATGGGCTATGGTTGAACCGAATATTGGAGTTGCTTGCTCAGGATCTACATGAATGAATTGATGATCTTCTGTGGCGTCTGCAAATTTATTAATTCTGTCTTGATCGACCGTAAACCACTCCGTAGTTCCTAAATCTTTACCAATGTACTCTGCAATATTTTCAGGTTTTACTATCGTTAATGCCATCTTATTTCTCCATTAAATGATCTTTATATTTCTCTCTGAGCTCTACTTTGAGTAGCTTACCAGTTGCCCCATGCGGCAGCTCATCAACAAAGATAATATCATCAGGCAGCCACCATTTCACTACTTTTTCGATGAGGAAATCATTTACTTCCTGCGGATCAATAGGATTGCCATCTTTGGTTATTAAAAATAATAAGGGTCTTTCATCCCATTTTGGATGAGGTACGCCTACCACGCATGCCTCCAGAACATTTTTATGACCCAATATTGCATTTTCTAGGTCGATGGAACTAATCCACTCTCCACCTGTTTTGATAACATCTTTTGCTCTATCAACTATTTGCATGCAGCCATCTGGATGAATGGTTGCAACGTCTCCAGTATCAAACCAGCCTCCATCATCAACGGCTGATTCTTCAGCTTTGAAGTATGTATGCATAATCCATGGGCCTTTGACTTTGAGTGCACCACTAGTTTCGCCATCACGAGGAAGCTCTTCACCTTGATCATTTACAGTTTTAATCTCTACACCAAATAATGGGTATCCTTGTTTAGTTTGTAATTGATACCTTTCTTCAGTTGGCAGACTCATAGTTTTCTTGGTTGGAGCATTAATAGTGCCTAAAGGACTCATTTCGGTCATGCCCCAGCCATGAGTTAAAAATGCTCCATGTTGCTCATCAAATGCTTTGATCATCGCATATGGTGCGGCTGACCCACCTACAAGGACCTGATTTACAGAGTCTAGTCTCTTGCCCTTCTCTTCTAGATATTTCAGCAAGCCAAGCCATACGGTTGGAACACCCAGCAAGGAATCAACAGATTCTTGTTCGATAAGCTCAAAAAGTGACTCGCCATCAAGCGCCTGTCCTGGAAGAGTCAAAGAGAATCCATTAATAAGCGCTGCATAAGGAACTCCCCATGCATTGACATGAAACATTGGAACCACTGGCAAGACTGAACTAGAAGAATCAAACCCCAATGATCCTGCTATAGTAATAGCATGCAAAATTGTGGATTTATGCGAATACAGCACCCCTTTTGGGTTGCCTGTTGTGCCAGAGGTGTAACACAAGGATGCAGCAGTATTTTCATCTAATAATGGCCAGTTAAATACGGTTGATTCATCTTGGATGAACTCATCAAATGCAAGGGTATTTTTAAGAGTATTTGCCGGCATTGACTCTTGGTTGCAAGCAATAATCATCACCTCTACAAATTGCAATTGATCTTGAATAGACTCAATCAAAGGAATAAATGTGGGGTCCAAAATTAATATTTTATCCTCAGCATGATTTAATATATAAATTAATTGCTCGGCTGAATACCTTGGATTCATTGTATGAAGCACTGCACCCATTCCAGATACTGCAAAGTAAGTCTCAAAATGCCTGCTGTTATTCCAAGCAATTGTCCCCACTCTGTCATGCAACTTAACGCCAAGTTTTGTAAGAGCGTTAGCTAGCTTTTTTGATCTCTGGATAGATTCCCCGTAAGTGGTAGAGGTAATAGACCCATCCACCTCTCTTGAGATCAACCTGCCATCAAAGTTATATTTCTCTGCGTGAGAGATTGCCTGCGGAATGGTTAGATCCCAGTTCATCATGTTGCCTTTCATTGAATAATTCCCCCTATTCTGAATTCAATTTATTTAAATGCTCTACCAAGAAAGTGATCGAAGCCCTTCTATCTTCGAATGAAATCTTATCATATACAAGTAGAGGGAAGCTGAAATGATCAACTGCAAGAGCATAGGAGCAATCACTCAAAGGATTTATTTATTTTTCTGCAAGAACAAACCTATCCAAGCCCTGAAGATCTTGATCTGCTGTTATATTTTTATAACCTTCTTCATGAAGAATGGTAATGAGCTGCTCTTTTTGTGTGTACCCATGCTCAAAAATTATTCGTCCCCCTGGCTTTAATGCTGACATCGCTTGTTTAGAGATCTCCTTGAAGCTATGTGTTCCATTGGGTGTAACAAGTGCCGATAAAGGCTCATGCATGAGGTGTTTGAGGTGCTCATCATCTGGGTGAATGTATGGTGGATTTGAAATAATTAATTCAATTGAATCTGGTTTAGCGAAAGATAACCAATTTGAATGAATGAGCTGTAGATTGAAAACTTCAAATTTCTTTAGGTTTATTTGAGCTACTTCTAATGCTTCTGAAGATATGTCTGAAGCAATGAGTTTCCAAGAAGGCCTGCTAAGCGCCAATGAAATTGAAATGCATCCTGACCCTGCGCCCACTTCTAGAGCAATTGCACCTGCGCTTAAAGGAAATTTTAAAACTTTCTCAACCAAAAGCTCTGTCTCAGGCCTTGGGATCAGCACTCTGGAGTCAACAAAAAAAGTATGGTTAAAAAATACAGATTCCTTCAAAATATAATCTAAAGGTATTCCTTGCATATAATCTCCGAAGAAGTGCTCAATTTTATTTTGCTGTTTGATAGATAGAACCAGGTCGTCTTCTAGGGCAATAATAGTTTCAGAGATCTCTAGGGAGCGTAAAAAAAATTTAAAGTCCCTAAGCAGAGCTGGATTATGGGAGCTAGGGTTGCGGGCTCTAGTAAAATAGAATTTAAGACTATCGCTCAATTAAATACTGCTTTCTAGGTTAGATAAGAGCGCCAGCTGGTTTTCTGTAATTAATGCCTGGCAAATTGAAATCATATCTCCATCCATGACTTGATCTAAGTTATGTTGTGTTAGCTTGATCCTATGATCGGTAATACGGCCTTGAGGAAAGTTGTAGGTCCGGATCTTTTCACTCCTATCTCCTGTGCCAACCAATATTTTTCTCTCACTTGCGATCGAGCTCTGCTGCTCGTCTATCTCATTTTGTTTTATTTTTGCAACTAACAAGGCCATGGCTTTGGCCTTGTTTTTATGTTGCGATGGCAGGTCTTGACACTCAACAACGACGCCAGTGGGTATATGGGTTAGGCGCACAGCAGAATCTGTTTTATTAACATGTTGTCCTCCAGCTCCAGAGGCTCTGTAAGTGTCAATTCGTAAATCCCCTTTATCAATCTCGACATCCTGAACCTCATCTACCTCAGGAAGGATTGCAACTGTTACGGTTGAAGTGTGAATTCTACCCTGTGATTCTGTTTCGGGAACCCGTTGAACTCGGTGAACACCAGATTCAAATTTGAGGAATTTAAACACGCCTTGGCCATTAATCTTCACAACTGCTTCTTTTAAACCGCTAGGTTCAGAGTATTTGGTATTGACTACCTCTAGCTTCCACCCCTGTCGCTCGGACAGTCTTGAATACATCCTAAATAAATCAGCAGCAAAGATGGCGGCTTCGTCGCCACCTGCACCTGCTCTTATTTCTAGATAGGCTGCTCCGTCATCAGCCTCATCTTTCGGCAGCAGCATAAACTTTAAATCTGTTTCTAATTGTAAGATTTTTTCTTCGCTGAGAGAGATATCGTGTTTAGCTAGGTCTATTAGCTCGGAATCACCTGATGACAAGAGCTCCTTTGCTCCCGACAGTTCCCCTTCAAGACCTTGTAGCAACTTAAATTGCTCTACGATAGGTGTAATTTCTGCATACTCCTTATTCAATTGAGTAAATTTAGCCATATCATCTGTGGCGCCTTCTTGTGAAAGTGCATCATTGATCTCCCCAGAGCGCGTTAAGAGGCTTTCTAATTTTAAAACAATCGAGTTATCTAGCACTTCTAATCTCCTTGATCATTGATAATATTGCATGCGGGGTTTGCGTTGACAAGCATTGTAGCTGATCATTGGAAAGTTGATGTATCTGTTGAACTTCCTGCAAAGGATCCTGTGATTGAGAAATGCGTTCAATCTTTTCATCACTCAAACTCTTTACAATTGAAGTAAGCGCAAGATATGCCTTGCTTCTAATATTTTTTAGACTGATGTTGCTTTCAACTAGGGATACTTTATTTACTATCAAAGTATGCGCTTTTTTCGCTTCGCTGGTTCTTTCCCCTAAATTTTCTTGCGTAACTTTCTCCATATCCTCGATGCTAAATAAGTACGCATTTTCTATATCTCTGACCTGATCCTCGATATTTCTCGGAACGCCTAAATCTATTAAAAGCATGGGTTTATTCTTTCGTTGGCGAAAAGCATTCTCTATTAAGCCTTTTCCAATAATTGGCAATGGGGTGCTAATAGAGGCAACTAATATATCAGTTGTAATGATTGCAGTTGCCAGTTGACTAAGATTTAAAGTGTCGAGCTGTAGGGATTTCGAGATATGCAGGGTTTTATTGGTTCGATTGATCGCATGAATTTTTTGAATGCCATTGCTGTAAAAATGCTCTAAGACGCCTATAGCCATTTGACCTGCTCCCACGACAGTTACTTGTTGTTGCTGAGGCTCCTCAAAAATTTCCTTAACAATCTTTAGTGCTAATCCGGACACTGATAATGGATTCACTCCTATGCTGGTTTCTGTCCTAGCTGCCTTGGCAATCGAGATAGCCTCATCAATGATTTTCTGAAAGGTACCATGCACTGCCTGGAGATCTACAAAAGATTGAACAGCTTTTTTAAATTGGCCAAAGATTTCTTGTTCGCCCAGAACTTGAGAGTCAAGGCCGCTTGCAACACAACACATATGCTCTAAAGCTTCGGTCCCATCTAATTTATAAGAATCTTGGATTATTGATTTGCTGCAACCAAGGAATTCAGCAGTTTTCTCCATGACTATTTCAGGCATTAATTCTTGCGCATAAAAATAGATCTCTGTTCTATTACATGTAGATAAAGCAAAGAAGGATTCTATCTGGCCCTTAAAAGTAGTCAACATAAAGTTTTTAAACTCTTCTTGATTAGACTCATTTATAATAAAAAGCTCTCTTTCAGAAAGCTTTGTAGTTTTATGATTTATGCCAAATAGCTGTAATTCCATAACAAAAAATCTTTGTATTGCCCTATTAGTTTGCTCATGTGCTTCAACTCCACAATATCAACCTGAGAGAAGTTTGATTGGTAAGCTGTTCGCTAGTAATGGAGGGGAGACTATCGCTCTCAACCTCTCGCTCCATAGCAACCTGGATAATGACATTATACAGATTAAAAAACCGTTTTATGGCAATGTCTTTAGGGCCAAAATAGACCGAAAAAATAATAAAATTATAGAAATGCAGACAAGTTATGGCACTAAGGATTTTGATAGAGAAATTAGAGAAGCAATGATGTTAGAAATAATAAAAATATTTTATCAATGCTTAAATTTTTCTAATCAGCAACAAAATTGGAGTAATGATTTATTGAAAGCTTCATGTTTTGCTTCACTAGATAAAGTTTCAATTAATCTCATTTCAAATACCTGGCAAGTCTCTGGATTTCTCAAGCTATGAATCAAATCCTCAATATTTCATGTCCAGCTAAATTAAATCTGATGCTTGAGGTGGCAGGAAAAAGAGCGGATGGTATGCATGAAATTAAAAGTCACTTTCAGCTCATAAATTTGTTTGATGAGCTAACCATCCAAAAAGCTAATAAGCCACAAAGCTCCGTCACCACTAATTCATCTCTTGATATTGAAAATGATAATAATATTGTTTACAAAGCAATCCTGTCTCTCAGCAAATATATTCAGCAAGATATACATTGTAAAATACATATAATTAAAAATATTCCAATTGGTGGGGGCCTTGGGGGCGGAAGTTCAAATGCGGCAGCAGCACTAATTGGAATCAATAAGCTTTACAATCTTGGTCTCTCGATTTCCGAACTGATGGTTATAGGTGCAGAGCTAGGGGCAGATGTTCCTTTCTTCATATTTGGAAAAAATGCTATGGCAACTGGTATTGGTGAAGTGCTAGAAGAGGTAAGCTGCATTAATTCAAAATTTTTAATTGTTGCTCCTAATATTCATACTTCAACCAAAGAAATGTTTGCTAAGTGGGATGAGCTTGATCGTGTACGTTCGCGGCAGAACCTTGGAGGGCATGCCAACTCTTTCTTGCCTCTCTTCCTATCTCAAAATATAGATCTTCAAAAAATCTACGATGAATTAAGTCTTACAATTGATATAAAGCTATCAGGAACGGGCTCAACAATGTTTTGTATCTACAAAGAAGATGTTGAGATTGAAAAAACTTTAAAAAAAATTCCAACTAAATGGAGACACTTTTTTTGTGAACCATTACAATGTTCACCATTATTACAATACATAACATAATGGGGTGTAGCCAAGCGGTAAGGCAACGGGTTTTGATCCCGTCATGCGCTGGTTCGAATCCAGCCACCCCAGCCATTTTAAGAAATCATGATAAATAAATCCTCCCTCCGAATATTTGCAGGCTCAGCATCAAAGGAGCTTGCTGCAGATATAGTCAGCATCCTGGGATTAAAGCTTGGCCAAATCGAATTAGGGAAATTTTCAGATGGCGAGATCAAAGTTAAAATCCTAGAAAATGTTAGAGGCCATGAAACCTATGTCATTCAATCTACATGCGCGCCTTCAAATGCAAACTTAATGGAGTTAATGCTTATCACCGATGCTCTTAAAAGGTCCTCTGCATCTAAGATTACTGCAATTCTTCCTTACTATGGATATGCTCGCCAAGATAGAAGGGTCAGATCTGCTCGAGTACCCATTAGCGCAAAAGTGATCGCAGACATGATGAATACTGTTGGAGTTGATAGGGTCTTGACGGTTGACCTTCACTCAGAATCCATTCAAGGGTTTTTTGATATGCCAGCTGATAATGTTTATGCAACTAAGATCATGCATGACGATATTAAATCTCGCTCTGCATCTGATGAACAAATTCTAGTTGTGTCTCCTGATGTGGGTGGAGTTGTAAGAGCTAGAGCGTTAGCTAAGTTTTTAGATGAGTCTGATCTTGCGATTATCGATAAAAGAAGAGCTACAGCCAATGAATCAGAAGTGATGAACATTATTGGAGATGTGATAGGAAAATGTTGCATAGTCCCAGATGATCTAATTGATACAGCAGGAACGCTTTGCAATGCTGCACAAGCCTTGAAAGATGCTGGAGCAGATAAAGTGAAGGCTTATATCACCCACCCCGTTCTTTCTGGGCTAGCAATTGAAAGAATTACTAATTCCTCCATTGATGAATTAGTTGTAACCAATTCCATTCCACTGTCCCCAGAAGCAGAAAAATGCAGTAAAATACGCGTCATTTCTCTTGCGCCAACAATTGCTGAGTGCATTAGAAGATTAAACAATGAAGAGTCGCTGAGCGCTCTTTTCTTGTAAAAAGTTTAAAGGTACAACTTATGTCAAATGAAATTATATTAAATGCAGATCTAAGAATTAGAACGGGAACTAACAAAACTCGTGAAATTAGACGAGAAGACTCTATGGTGCCAGCTATTATTTATGGTAATGAGGAAGAATCAAAAAATATTAAAGTGAAGTTAAATGAGCTAACAAAAGCTTCAGAGAATGAACTTTTCTATACTCAGGTCTTACTGATTAAACTTGAGGGTCAAGAAGAAAAAGTTGTATTAAAAGAGCTTCAAAGAGAACCGGTTAAAGGAAAATTCTTACATGCTGACTTTCAGAGAGTCTCTGGAAAGACTAAATTAAAAGTTGTTGTGCCATTTAGATTTATTGGAGAAGACGATTGTGAGGGCGTTAAAACAGATGGCGGTGTTATCGCTAAAGCCATATCAGAAATTGAAATAGCCTGTTTGGCAGGAAATATTCCAGAAGCTATAGAAATAGATATTACCAATCTAATGTTAAATGAATCAGTGCGTTTAACTGAATTAAAGCTTCCCGAAGGCGCTGAAATCCCAGGCCTAGATGACGAACACGATCAAATGGTTGTTTCTGTGAATGCTCCAAGGGCTGAAGAAGAAGAAGCTGAAATCGTACCTGAGGGTGAAGTAGCAGAGGAAGTATCAGCTGATAAAGAAGATGCGGGCTCTCCAGATACCCCGGAAGAAAGCAATTAAGTTGCAAATAATCTGTGCCTAACATCAGTATTCTTGGCTTGGGAAATCCTGGTCAGAAATATAATAAAACTCGGCATAATATTGGTAAAGATTGGGTTATCAACTACTGTCACGAAAATAATATTGATCTTAAAATACAAAGTAAATTAGATGCATCTGTTGCTCTATCTGCAGATAAAAAAATTCTTTGGGGCTATCCAAATTTATACGTCAATGAATCTGGTCAGTCTATCAATAAGATAATCAAAAATACAAATCTAAAGCTCTTGGATACGGTGATCTTGCATGATGACTTAGATCTGCCTATTGGCACAATAAAACTTAAAGTTGAAGGGGGTCACGGCGGCCACAATGGGCTTAAAAGTATTATCAGCTTAGTGGGCAATAGTTTTCTTCGAATCAGAATAGGGATAGGTCATCCTGGACAAAAAGAAGATGTAACTAATTGGGTTTTAGGCAAATTCAAGCCTCAGGAAAAAAAAATGTTGGATGATAGTTATCTAGAATTTCTAAATATTATTGAGTTACTTGCGGAGAAGCAAATTGCAAAAGTTCAGCTCCAACTTCACACAGGATAAATATGGGTTTTAAATGCGGAATTCTTGGATTGCCTAATGTAGGTAAATCTACGCTTTTTAATGCTATAACAAAATCAGCAATACCTGCTGAAAACTTTCCGTTTTGTACCATAGAACCTAATGCAGGCATCGTAAATGTCCCTGATAGAAGATTGATTGCCATTAATCAGATAGCAAATTCAGAAAAAGTTATCCCAACTACTATGAGTTTTGTAGATATTGCAGGTTTGGTCAAAGGCGCTTCAAAAGGTGAAGGCCTAGGAAATGCATTTTTATCAAATATTCGAGAGATGAATGCCCTACTGCATGTTGTCAGATGCTTTGAAGATGATAATGTCGTGCATGTAGAAGGTGCTGTTGATCCATTGAGTGATCTAGAGACAATTAATTTAGAATTAATCTTTGCGGATATTGAAGTCCTAGATAAACGATTATTCAAATTAGAAAAATTAATTAGGTCTGGTGATGCCCAGGCTAAATTAGATCAAGTAGTTATTAATTCTCTAAAAGATCTGATGAGCAGCGGGGTTCTGCCAAAACTAGATCCTTTTAATGAAGAAGAAATTACTTTTATCAATAGTTTAAATTTGCTTTCGACTAAACCCATGCTATTAATTGCAAACTTATCGGATGATGAGTCAAAAAATAAACTAGAAGACATGCAAAAATACGCTACTGCAAACTCAATAGATATTATTCCTGCGGTTGTAAAAATTGAGCATGAGCTTGCTAACCTTGAAGAGGAAGAGCAAAAGGAATATCTAGAACTGCTTGGCATGGACGAACCAGTCCTGAATAAAATTATTTTAGCTGGTTATAAGCTGCTAAACCTAGAGACTTATTTTACCTCTGGACCGAAAGAATCTAGAGCTTGGACAATTCATGAAAATGCATTAGCCCCCCAAGCAGCTGGAGTCATTCATACGGATTTTGAAAGAGGATTTATTAAAGCGGAAGTAATGTCCTATTCTGATTTTATTACCTGTGAAGGCGAGACTGGAGCTAAAAAAGAAGGGAAACTAAGACTTGAGGGTAAAGACTACATAGTCCAGGATGGAGATGTCATTCATTTTAAATTTAATGTTTGACTTCTAATTGGACTTCTTTATCATTTCCAAACTTGGCTATGTAGCTCAGATGGTTAGAGCACAGCACTCATAACGCTGGGGTCGGTGGTTCAATTCCACCCATAGCCACCATCATTGATTTAGATTAAAGAAATTATAGGTTGAGAGCCAACCGGAATTATCTAAAAAAGTTTTTACTTCTTTAGATATGCAAGAATAATAACTACCGAGATAAGAGCAAGTAAGCCATCTTCTCCAAGCATTTTTATTATTGCAGCAACGTTGGTATAAACGTCTCCAACAAAAGGAGTTGTAGGGCCAAAGATGATACCCAGAAGCAGTGAAACAGAGACTAATGGTATTAGTACACCGTTTACTTTCCAGATAAATGTTTGAATTCCTTTGAGGGTTAAATTAAAGTCCATATATTATATTATACAAAAAATTAAGAAGGGCTCATGCCCTTCTTAATTTAATACTTAAGGTTTACTTAAGAAGACTCATCAAAACTGCTAAAACAAGCAGTCCAACGACTCCACCATTAGCTAGTGTTTCCACTAAAGCAGTAATGTTACCAATCACATCTAGTCCAAGCATATCACCGAAAGCTAAGCTTCCAACAATTCCAAGTCCTAGGATTCCTGTAATGACGCTAGTTAGATTTCCAACTAGTTCATTTATCATTCTCCATGCATTATCCATAATTTCCCCCTATGGTTTATATGGTGTTAACAATGATATAAAAACATATATAGGATGTCGGATGCAAATACTTGGCAACATAAAATATTACTTTTCTTGACATTATAATAAATTATGATAAGCCATTAAATGACTTATCATTTTAAGTGATTATTCTTCGATTGCTTTTTTAGAAAGCTTCATCTTCCCTCGATCAAAACCTATCAGTTTAACCTTGATGATATCTCCTTCAGTCAGAACATCTGAAACATTCTCAACCCTTTCGGCTGAGATCTCTGACACATGAAGCAAGCCATCTTTGCCTGGAAGGATGTTTACAAAAGCACCGAAGTCTACAATCTTAACTACCTTGCCTTCGTATATCTTATCTAGCTCTGGATCTTCGATAATGCCCTCTATGATCTCTAGAGCAGCTAGCATAATTGATTGTGTTTCACCAAAGATAGTGACAACACCATCATCGTTAACATCAACAGATGCACCAGTGTCAGCTTGCATGCCTTTAATAACAGCCCCACCTTTACCTATGATCTCTTTAATCTTATCTTGATGAACTGTAATTTTTTTCATTGCAGGAGTGCTATCAGATAATTCTTTAGGTCCAGATATAACAGCGTTCATTTTTTCTAGAATATGTAATCTTGCATTTTTAGCTTTTTCTAATGCAGACTCCATAATATCAGCAGTAATGCCTTGAACTTTAATATCCATTTGCAAGGCGGTCACACCATCTTTTGTTCCTGCAACTTTAAAGTCCATGTCTCCAAGATGATCCTCATCACCAAGAATATCAGTTAGCACTGCAAAGTTATCAGCTTCCTTGATCAAACCCATTGCAATTCCAGCAACTGGATTTGTAATTGGAACGCCAGCATCCATTAATGATAGCGAGGTACCACAGACAGAAGCCATGGAGCTTGAACCATTAGACTCAGTAATTTCAGATACAACTCTCAAGGTATAACCAAACTCTTCTGGGTTGGGCAAAACAGCCTTGATAGCTCTTTTAGCTAAATTACCATGGCCAATTTCACGTCTTTTTGGCCCAAGTGGCATGCCAATCTCACCGACGCTGTATGCAGGGAAATTATAATGAAGCATAAATTGATTGTGTTGCTCTCCATTTAGACTCTCAATCCTTTGAGCATCTCTGGTTGAACCAAGAGTCGCTACTACCAACGCTTGCGTCTCACCTCGAGTAAACAAAGAAGAGCCATGTGCACTTGGAAGAACATCTGTTTCTACAAAAATAGGTCTCACAGTATCACGATCCCTGCCATCAATTCGAGGCTCATTGGAAAGAATACTTTTTCTGACTACGTCTTTTTCAACAGCTTTGAAAGCATTCATGAGCTTGCCTTTTTCTAAATCATCAAGGTCAGCAGCGTGCTTTTCTATAATCTGATCTTTAATTGCATGAATTGCATCTCCGCGATCTGCTTTATCTGCTATTTTAAAAGCAGCAGCAATATCACCCGTAAAAGATTCTGCTATCTTTGCCGTAAAATCTGCAGTCACAGTGTCTTCTGAAAACTCCCAAGGAGTCGGATTAACTTTGGCTCTCAAATCTGAGCAAGCTTTGATTACTTTTTGCATTTCTTGATGCCCAAAAAGCACTGAGCCCAACATGATGTCTTCGCTTAGCTCATTCGCTTCTGATTCAACCATGAGGACAGCATCAGCTGTTCCTGCTACAACCATATCCAACATAGAGTTCTCTAACTCTGATGGGGACGGGTTTAATACAAAGTTACCATCAATAAATCCAACTCTTGCTGCTCCCAGAGGACCCTGAAAAGGGACGCCTGAAATAGAGAGAGCTGCAGAAGCTCCAATTAATGAAGCGATATCTGGGTTGATATTTTTATCAGCAGATAGAACTGTGCAAAATATTTGCACTTCATTTTTAAAATCTTCAGGAAACAAAGGTCTAATTGGCCTATCAATAAGTCTAGAAGTTAGCGTTTCTTGTTCGGTTGGACGAGCCTCCCTTTTAAAATATCCACCAGGAATTTTACCTGCGGCATAAAATTTTTCTTGATAAAAAACAGCTAGAGGGAAAAAATCTTTTCTAGGATCTGCTTCTTTTCTGGCAACCATTGTTGTTAATACAACAAGATTATCAATAGTCACAATGATACTGGATGTTGCTTGTCTAGCAATTTTACCAGTTTCAATTTTTACAGTCTTATTTCCGTATTCAAACTCTACGGACTGAGTATTTAATTTATTGTCTTCCACGATTTTCCTTTGTTTATCCTCTTAATTTAAGAGATTTTATTATTGCTTGATAGCTTTCTAGATTTTTTCTTTTCAGATAAGCCAACAGCTTTCTTCTTAAGTTAACCATTCTGATTAGACCTGTTCTAGAGTGATGATCTTTTTTATGAATTTTAAAATGGGATTGGAGTTTATTGATGTTCTCTGTCAAAAGGGCAATCTGCACTTCTGGTGAGCCAGTGTCAGCATCGCTGTTCTGGAATTCTTTAACAATTTTATTCTTTTCTTCTTTTAATAAAGCCATATTTTTCTCCTTGGATATGCTCTAAAAATTACTCGAACCTTGCATATCTAAAGTTTGAGATGCTGTAGCTTATTACTAATTAAGCTTTTAAACAAGGTATTCATGCTTATAGCCTTCTCCGGTCATCCGACCTAGAGCAATAAATTCACCTAAAGGGTTATAAGTTCTAAGCAAGCCTTCTTTTGGAGCTGCTATATCAATAGCAGAGCCATTAATAAAATTTTTTAATTGATGTTCTGGAATTTGAATAGAGTTCAAGTGATTAAATGCGTCTTCGAGTGGGATAATATCTCCATTGGTAATTTTATCTATAGTCTTAGCATCAGCCAACGAGAAGTCTTTCTGGGTCAGTCTAACCAAGCCTGATAAATGACCGCCGCAACCAAGTTGAGCACCTAAATCTCGAGCAATAGAGCGAATGTAGGTGCCCTTAGAGCAGGTAACTTCAAATGAAACTTTTGGCAAGTTAATCACAATATTCTCAATGCTTTCGATAATGATGGGACGCGGTGCTTTTTCAACTACAACCCCTTCACGCGCATATTTATACATAGGCTTCCCTTTCACTTTTAGTGCTGAGTATATCGGTGGCTGTTGCAAGCTGCTTCCCAGAAAAGATAAAAGCTCTTTCTGAATCTCATCATGGGAGCTGGTAACTAATTTAGTGAATAGGGTCTCTCCCTCAGCATCATCGGTATCAGTTTGTTCGCCCAATGTGACCTCTGCTGCATAAGATTTATGGCTATCTAGTAAAAGAGTAGAGAATTTGGTCCCCCGATTGATGGCTAATATTAGCAATCCAGTAGCCATTGGGTCCAAGGTTCCAAGGTGGCCAACTTTTTTGAATTGAAATTTTCTTTTTACAGTCTGCACAACTCTAGACGAGGTTATGCCGCTGTCTTTATGGACTAATATAAATCCGTTAGTCACTTAAAGAGCTCAAAAGGGAATCAATATTATTGTATCTCTCTAAACTTTCATCATATTTAAAGATCAACTTCGGCACTCTTCTAATTTTCATAAACTTCGAGAGCTTAGATCTAATCATAGATGCAAATTTATCTAGAGATTTTTTATCTGGAGCTTGTAACTTGTCTCCATTAATAATTGTGAAGTATACAGTTGCCACCCCAAGATCAGCCGAAGCTTTAACATCAACAATATTAAGCAATTTAAAACGTTGGTCTTGAACTTGAGCTGAAATGAGCTGAGAGATCTCTTTCTTTAAAAAATCTTCTACCTTTGGAATTCTAGATGATGACATTGAGTCAGATAGTTTGAGCTTCTTCTTTCCTATCAAAGACTTCAACTTTATCCCCTGGTCGAATATCTTTGTAATTCTTAATACCAATTCCGCACTCTGTGCCGCTCTTCACTTCACTCACATCATCTTTAAATCGTCGAAGGGAATCTAATTCACCTTGATGAATAACCACGTCATCTCTCAATACACGCACTGGTTTACTTTTAAAGATTGAGCCCTCTATGACCATGCACCCCGCTACTTGTCCAAACTTTGGAGAATTAAATACCTCTAGAACTTCTGCTGTGCCTACAATTTCTTCTCTTATGATTGGATCTAGTAAACCGCTTAGTCTAGCTTTGACCTCATCAATTAACTCATAAATAATACTGTGATAGGACAGAATAATAGCTTCGCTTTCTACTATTTTTTTGGCAGAGTTATCTGATCTTACATTAAAGCCTACGATCATAGACTCAGTTGCAACGGCTAAATTCGCATCAGATTCAGAAATGCCCCCCACTCCAGATGCAACAACCTTAATAGAGGCATCAATATTACCAATATCATTTAATGCAGCAACAATAGCTTCAGAGGTACCCGCAACATCTGATTTTAATATGACGTTCAGGATCTTTTTATTGGATTGACCCATTGATTCAAAAATATTCCCAACGCTCTCATCTCTTTGCTTTAATACTTTTCTATCCTTTAGCTTGTTCTCTCTAAATGCGGCGATTTCTCGAGCTTCTTTATCATTCTTAACTACCTGAAATGTTTCGCCAGCATTAGGCACGCTATTTAAGCCAAGAATTTCTACAGCAAACGAAGGTTCTGCAGTTTTTAACTTGGAGGTATCAGAGCCTATAATGCTCTTTACCTTTCCAATGGCTGCACCACAAACGACCATATCTCCTAGCTTTAAAGTTCCACTCTGAATCAATAAGGTAGCCACAGGTCCTCTAAACTTATCAAGCTCTGATTCAATAACTACTCCTTGAGCTTGCCCTTCGTAATGAGCTTTTAACTCTAATAACTCTGATTCCAGAACTACTGCCTCTAATAATTTATCTACGCCATCTCCCTTCAAAGCAGAAACTGGAATCATTTGAATATTTCCACCCCAATCTTCCGGCGTGATATCCTTGGCCGCTAAATCACCCTTAATTCTTTCTACGTCTGCGCCCTGTAAGTCCATTTTATTGATTGCAACAACAATAGACACACCGGCGGCCTTCGCATGATTAATTGCCTCTTCTGTCTGAGGCATAACCCCATCATTTGCAGCAACCACTAGGATAACCACATCAGTAGTGTTTGCTCCCCTTGCCCTCATGGATGAAAATGCTGCGTGACCAGGTGTATCAATAAATGTAATAACAGAATTGCCTACTGGCACTTGATAGGCTCCAATGTGTTGAGTAATGCCGCCCGCTTCTCCATCTACTACTTTAGTCTTGCGAATAAAATCAAGCAGGGTAGTTTTTCCATGATCAACATGACCCATTACCGTAACTACTGGAGCTCTTAGTTTTGGTGTATCTGTATATACAATACTGCCAAGAATTTCGTCTTCTACAGAGGAATCATTTAATGGAATGCCGTTATGCCCTAATTCTTCCGCAACCAAGATACCTGTTTCTTGGTCTATTGAATCATTGATAGTTGCTGCAACCCCTAGGCTCATCAAGGTCTTAACAACCTCTCCTCCTTTGATGAACATGAGTTTAGCAAGCTCTCCTACCTGTATCATTTCTGGAACTTCTATATCTCGCTGAATAAATTCAACTGGCTTTGCAAACTGATGCGAAGAATCTTCATTATTAAAACTCTTTTCTCTGCGAGAATACTCATTTGCCGCTCTTGAAAGTTGATCTTTAATATTTACACGTGGCTGAGATCTGTCTGGGGTTTGGAATTTTTGTGGGGTTTTTTTAGCTGCTTGCTGCTGCTCTTGTTTTAAACGAATTGCCTCTTTAATTTGATCTTCACGTTTCTTCTGTTGCTCTTTTAGATTCTCTGCGGCTGCCTGTCTTTTAGTTTCAATGTTATCAGTCATGCCCTCCTGTTGGGTGGATGCAGGGCCTGTGGGTTGGGATACAGTCCCTTTCGATTTCACAGTTACCCCTCCACTGCTAGATGAGGAGGTTATGGCTTGAATGGAACCAGACTTACGATCTTTTAAAGATTTTAAAATAGCCAATTTATCAGACGGAGTTATTTCATCTGATGATTTAGTATGAGAGAGGCCAGCAGCCTTCATCCGCTCCAATAGAGCCTCATCTTTAATCTTTAGAGTTTTTGCAAAATCTTTAACTGTTAATGCCAATGTACTGTCCTTGTTTTAGTTAAACCAACTCTCTCGAGCCTTCATAATTATGTCTGCAGCTTTCTTTTCGGTGATCTCAAGCACCTCTTGCAATTCATCAACAGCAAGTTCTGCAATATCATCCATACTTTTCAATGATTTAGAGACCAGGATATCAACTTCTTCTTCGCTGAAACCTAGTTCAGTTAAAGATTCTAAGTTTGATTCCTCTTGGGTGATTTCTCCCATTGCTTCCATCAGAGCAGCATCAGCAGCCGCCGCTTTAATCTCTTCTACCCTAGCTGCTTCTAATCCAAGAGCGGCCAGTAACTTTTCATCTTCAGCATAAGCAATATCATCAAAGGTTAAAAACCCTCCTCTGATTAGCGCCTCAGCCTCAGCTTCATTAATACTAAGATTATCCATTAACTTAGCTTGAAACTCTGCTTCTATGACTCTTTCCTTTGCTTCAGCTTCATTGCTGCTAATAATATTTAACTCCCACCCAACAAGACGCGATGCCAGGCGAATATTTTGCCCTCTTGAGCCAATAGCAAGTGCTAAATTTTCTTCATTCACTGCTAATTCCATGGATCTAGAGTCCTCATCCATCACAATAGATTCAACTTTTGCTGGAGCGAGAGCATTAATTACCATTTGAGCTGGATTATCATCATAAATAATAATATCTATTCTTTCGTTACCCAGTTCACCAGAAACAGATTGCACCCTTGAGCCTCTCATCCCCACGCATGCGCCGACAGGATCAATTCTTCCATCATTTGTCTTAACTGTAATCTTGGATCTTGAGCCTGCATCTCTTGCAATGCCTCGAATTTCAATAATGTCCTCATTAATTTCAGGAACCTCGATTCTAAATAGCTCTGTAACCATTTCTGGGCAAGTTCTGCTCAGCATTAATTGTGAGCCCCTACCTTCAAGCTCTTGAATTTGCAGAATTGCTCTCATGCGGTCTTTAATTTTATAAATCTCTCCAGGCAGCAATTGGTTTCTTGGAAGAATAGCCTCGATGTCATTTCCTATGTCTACAATAATATTATCTCGCGTCACTCGCTTCACAGTGCCGTTCATCAGAGAGTTATTTTGAGAGGTGAACATTGCAACAATATTATCTCGCTCTGCTTCTCTGACCTTTTGCATCATTACCTGACGGGCAGCTTGAGCCTCAATCCTTCCAAATACCACATTATCTACATCTAGAGAATAAATGTCTCCAAGGCCCATTTTGGAATCAGACTCAGTAATATGAGTTTCTTTGTGGAAATCCTCAATGGTTTCTTCAGCTACAGCCCAATGTCTATGGGTTGAATATGCTCCAGATACCCTATCAATTGATACTGTGATCTCTGCATCTTCATGAAAATGACGAAGTGAGGCAGTAGCAATGGCTGTCTCCAATGCACCAAATATAATCCCCTCATCAATTCCTTTTTCATTAGAAACAGATTCAACAACTGCTAAAATCTCAATACTTTCCATTATTTATTTCCTCTCATAAGTTCATCAAAATTCGGTTTTAATCTACATAAATCCAGATCTAAAAAATTTAAACTGAACTGCTCTTCATCACACTTGAATATCATTTCATTATTTTCAACATTCAGCAATTTTGCAATTAAGCTTTTCTTTCCATTCATCGCTTCTCTTAGCTTTAAGTTAAATTCCTCGTCGATAAATGAACTAAGCTGCCCTGCATTAAAAAACTTTCTATCTATGCCGGGTGTTGACACTTCCAATACATAGTCTTGATCAATAAATGAATCATTTAAGGGTAATTCGTAATTAAGATCTTGAGCAATTTTCTCGCAGTCTTCAATTGCAGCGCCAGCAATTGCATCTATATAAACTCTGATCGTAGGTCTTCTTTTCCCTCTTAACAAATCAATACCCCATAGCTCACATCCGTGACTTTCAACCACAGGCTTAATTACATTTTCTATCTCTTCTATTCTCATTACTTTATAAATAAAAAAGGGGCTAATGCCCCAGTACGTATTTCTCTAACTGGTAGCGGGGGCTGGATTTGAACCAACGACCTTCGGGTTATGAGCCCGACGAGCTACCAGACTGCTCCACCCCGCATCGCAGAGAAATAGAGTGTATAGAAACCATGCCCTGAAGGTCAAGTCTATTTAAATTTATTTAAGTATTAAAAAAATATCTTGATATAATCCTTTCTCTTTGCCGAAGTGGTGGAATTGGTAGACACGCTAGCTTGAGGGGTTAGTGAGCGAAAGCTCGTGCGGGTTCAAGTCCCGCTTTCGGCACCATCATAATTTAAATAATTGTTATGTTATAATGTAACAATGAAGAAATTATCTCTAGTCTTAAATACAGCAGGATTATCAGTTTCTTTTGTATGCTTTCTTCATTGCGTTTTAGTTATTCTGGTATTTGCAGGCATATTAAACTCAAATATGTATTTAATAGCTCTATTTGAAGACCCAATAAATCATGCAATATTAATTCTTAGCGGTTTCTCGCTGGCCTGTTTATCTCGGTTCAAATTTATTGGCTCATCGAATGACATGCATCTTAAAAACAAGTCTGCGATCAAAGTTAAATTTCAAGGGCTGCAGTCCAAACGCTTGGTTGGCGGAGGTCTATTGCTTGGATTTTCGTTTTTCTTTGCTGATATTTATGCTGAACTATTAGTAATACTAGGAGCTATGACTCTTCTAAGCATGCACGCAGCCAGGCTTTTTAAGCTACCCTGATCTACTCAACAGGTATTTCAACTACTTTTTTTGCTTCCTGAATTTCCTCATCACTAAAGAGCACTTCTGTATTTTCATTTTTTAACAACACAGCTTGAGCTAAATTAAGGCCAAGAAATAATGCAGCAATAAGACCTGTTAGCTTTCCAAGAAAATTTGATGGCCCAACAGCTCCAAACATTGAGTTGGAAGATCCGCCACCAAAGGCTGATCCCAAATCAGAGCCTTTACCTTGCTGCAAGATCACTAAAATAATTAGAATAATCGCCAGAATGATGCATGCAATTTTTATTGTTGTGATAATCATATTTTTATAACCCCTTTAAATCATTAAAGATATTTGCTATTGAGGCAAACTCCTCACCATTAAGTGATGCGCCACCTATTAAAGCTCCATCAATCTCTTTTTCTTTAAAAATTGATTTAGAATTTTCTAAATTAACGCTCCCACCATAAATTACAGCCTGGAGATCAATGTTAGAAAAACGAGATTGTACTACATCTTTAATCATTTCATGAATTGAATTAATTTCTTCAGGCTCAGGCGTCCTTCCGCTTCCAATTGCCCACACAGGTTCATAGGCTATGGTTAAAGAATGTAATGTTGAGCAAGCCCTTAAGACATGACTGACTTGCATTTCTAACACATTTTCAGTTTTATTTTGATCTCTCTCCTCCCCTGACTCTCCCACGCATAAAACTGGTATCAGCGAGGCTGCGCTTGCGAGATCAAGTTTTGCGGCAATATCACCATCTAATTCATTAAAGAACATTCTTCTCTCAGAATGCCCTGCTATTGAAAACAAGCCGCCCGCATCCCTGACCATACTTGATGAAATTTCGCCCGTTCTAGCTCCAGAAGAAAACTGATCTATGTTTTGAGAGCCAATAGCAATACCGGGATTACTGGCATATCTAGCTATATCACTTATATAGATTGAAGGTGGGGCAATGCCAAGCGCATCATGGTTAGAGCCTTGATAGCTTTCATTGAATTCTGCGAACCAGTTTTGATAAAAAGATTTGGAGCCATGAAGTTTCCAGTTTGCTAGAAGTTTTAAGCTCATACCCTAACTAGTAAACATGGCAGCAATATCTTCAGCATATTTTTTCGCAGTTGGCCCGCTATCTGATTCGACCATGACTCTAATTTTACTCTCGGTGCCTGATGGCCTGACTAATACCCTGCCAACGGTTAGATCGGATTCTATTTCTTTAATTGATTTTTGGATATTAGCGTCAGAAAGAATATCTTTATTTGCCACATCAACATTAATGTTCACTTGGGGCATTTTTGAATAGTTGCTTAAAATATCTGCTGGATCTTTTTCTAACATCAACAAAGATGAGATAACTTTAAGCGCTGCAATTGTGCCATCGCCTGTGCTAACTAAATCTCGGCAGATAATATGACCAGATGGCTCTCCACCAAGAAGCCAGCCTTCTTTTTGTAGCATTTGGCTAACATGTTTATCTCCAACTTCGGCTCGTTTAAATTGGTAGCCAAGTTTTCTAATTCCATCTTCAAAACCTAAATTACTCATCTGAGTTCCAATTAACCCAGACCATGGCCCGGTTCTATTGGGGTTTGCAAATGCTAAAATATACATGATGTCATCACCATCTAGGACTGTGCCATTTTTATCAATTATGACTACCCTATCGCCATCTCCATCCAAAGCAATGCCAAAATCTGCTCTTTGCTTAATAACCTCTTCTTGGGCTTTAGCTGGGTTTGTTGAGCCGCAATCACGATTAATATTAAATCCATCCGGGCTTGTACCCATGGTTATAACCTCTGCTCCAAGCTCCTCAAAGACAGAAGGGCTTACTTTGTAACAAGCGCCATGAGCGCAATCCAGGACTATCCTTAGTGAGTCAAAAGATACCTCGGCTGGTACTGTAGATTTACAGAATTCAATATACCTATCACCAGATTCATCAAATCTCCTAGCTTTGCCAAGCTCTGCTGTAGGTACAGGTTTCAAATCTCCTTTTAAAAGTTTTTCAATCTTTTTTTCTGCCTCTTTCGAGATTTTCTCGCCACTACCAGAAAAAAGCTTGATGCCATTATCAAGATAGTCATTATGAGATGCGCTAATAACAAGGCCAAACTGGTTTCTAAGAGATTTGGTTAAGTAAGCGACTCCGGGTGTAGGAAGAGGGCCAAGCAACCTTACGTTGACTCCAGCAGCTATAAATCCGGCTTGCAGAGCAGATTCAAGCATATAGCCAGAGACGCGGGTATCTTTTCCAATTAACACTGTGCCCCACCCCATCTCTTTAAGAACTATTCCTGCGGCATGACCTATTCTAAGACATACTTCTGGTGTAATCTTAGATTCTACAGGGCCTCTAATTCCATCAGTACCAAATTTAATATTCATACGACAATTATAACTCTTCAGCGGGACCCTTAATCGAAGTTTTTTTCGCACGTTTGGCTGTTGGAGCCTTCGGCTCATCCCAGTCCTTAGGTGCTCGTGGTTTTGCGCCTGCCATGATGTCATCAATTTGATCTGCATCAATTGTTTCATAAGTCAGCAAGGTCTCTGCCATCGTATGAAGTTTATCTATATTATCTGTGAGTATTTTTTGAGCTTTTTTATAATCAGTCTCTATAATTTTTCTCACTTCCATATCTATAAGATTTGCAGTGTCCCCACTAATGC
>Ga0307986_10000617_pt1 | contig 26128 bp, 45 predicted proteins | sample EllFjometageno82_FD_203170 | JGI IMG/M metagenome (GOLD analysis project Ga0307986, IMG submission 203170) | Marine microbial communities from Ellis Fjord, Antarctic Ocean - #82 | ecosystem: Environmental > Aquatic > Marine > Unclassified | place: Southern Ocean | collected 2014-10-09 | reverse complement strand
GTCAAAAAACAATCAATGTATAGTCTTTTTGTGTAGTTATCCCACGCCTCAATCAGGGTATCCTTTGTCACTGTATTACCACTGCTGATCTTATACGCCTCAATCTCTTCTTTGAAGATGCCTACTGCTGATGTCTTTGAAAGTCTCATTGATAGTTCCTATTTATGGGTTATGCCTCCATTATAAGGAGGCGGGAATCAATGTCAAGAATTATCGCGGGTAATGAACAGGGCGCTCATATAAGCCACTGTCTGAGCGATACAAGCAAACTTGGCGACCATTGCGAGAGCCATCTTCAAACGTGTAACGCAGCGCTTCTCCGTAGCTCATAGAGCCTGTTGAAGTCCAGCTTGATACAAGACCTTCTGACTCTAGTGCTGCGTTCAATGTTTCAAACCAGTTTTGCTTATTCATGATGCTTTCCTCTTGCTTTGTTGAAGTTGACCCATATTAAGCCCAGTCCAGCACCATGTCAACACTTATTTAAAAACCATAGGTTTGATTCCATTACTGAGCTGTAATCCACATCATAGAACACCTTTGGCAGGTTATACCATTCGTGCCACATTTCTTGTGAGAAGTTTAGACTGTCGCCATCTTCATCAACCAGCTCGGCACCTTCAATCTGCAATGCATCACTGTCCAGCATCTCCATATGGAGCGAGTCTTTATCATCCTGATCATAAGACCATGACTCTGTGTATCGGATCTTAATATCACCATTGACCGCCAACACTTCACCCTCACCAAATACCTGCATGATCTCTTCATGGGTGGAATGGTCATCACAGAATATCTCTTGCATTCTCGGTGCTACGTCAAACACCTGAAATGTTTTAGTTACAGTCCAAAGCTCTGTATTTTGCAGCATTTCAAGAGCTTCGGATAGCGTTAGCTTAATCATATTAAGACTCCAGTATTGATTTGGTTTTGATTGATATGGCATGCCATTTAAGCTTGGCGAGCTTAACGCTTAGTAGCACTGCTGACTTGCTTGGCTTGATGCCAAACTCGTCAAGTGAGTGCTCAAGAGCTGCTTGAGTAGCAGGCCCCCAAGAGCATGCCATCTCATAAGAGCTTAGGGCCGTCTCGGCCATCTCTTCGATCTGTGCATCTGTTAAGTAAGTCATTATGATTCCCCTTTAGAAGTTGCTAATTTGTATGCTGCTTTAGTTGCTGCTTCGTATTCTTCCAGTGCCTCTAAAGTTTGATTTTGAATAACTTCAAACGCAATAGAGTAGGCGTGTGATTTTAAAGCAGATAGCCAATCAGAAGGCAAATACTCTTTTTTGTCTTGGTTCTGGTGTTCTCCGGTTACACTGTTCTCATACTGCTCTATTATCGAAAGGCAATCACCAGCAAGAATGCAAGCGCTGTAGGCCGCATCGCCACAAGCCAAGGATAGATCATCACCAAGATCAGAAAGACTAACACCGTAGCGTATAAGGTTCGATGTTGCCGTGTTGCTGTACATTGATAATTTCATTGTATTTCTCCGTTGGCTTGCTGTTTCGTTTCAATACAGTGATAGTACTGGCACCCAGTTACGAGTGCAAGCATTATTTTACTTTTATTAATCGAATCTGCTTCCTGCATCCGCTTCAAACCCGTGACGCTTCAGCACTTTTGAATAAGCCAATGCACCTTCATATAAGATGTCAATGCTTTGAACTGGGAAATTACTAGGATTCCACACTTCAAATGATCGACGATAGTTTTGCTTGACACCAGCCATCTTCATGGTACGACCCATCTTTGTATTGCCTTTAATTTTATAACCATTAAACCCAGTTATAGTCACCCAAGCAAATCCGCACATGCCACCGTCTTTACTGTTAAAATTATTTCGGTACATATTGCCAGCAGCTTCATAAGCTGCGTGCTCTGCTTCGTCTAATATAATTTCAATCTGTTCTTTAGTTAAGCTTGTCATGTCTAATTCCTCTTGTCTTTTTGAAAGTAAGTAAATCATACTTCTGCCATAAAAAGAACGCAAGCATTATTTTCTCATTTCTCTAATTCTTTATCATACTCAGCCTGAAGCTCACTGCACAGGTCGTAGGAGTCATCCCACTTAGCCTTAGCCTCACACCAGTCATCGTAAGCATCACCTTGAGTATCGCGAGGTCGCAAAACACCCCAAGCCAAGTCCATCTCATCGTATGCTTCATTTGATATAGTGTAAGCATTGTTTAGCTTAATCTTCAGATCTGCTAATTTACTCATCATTCAATCCTTAAGCCCGGCAAACTCACTCAAGGAATCTAAGAATTTAAACTTCTTACACCAAGAATCAAGATACTTTTCCCCTGTAATAACCCACTTTATAAACATTAAAATAAGGAAGAAAATCATAATGACAGGCATTAAAATCCGCCCTATTGCTGGCGCTTTTGGCTTATCTCGCAATCTGAGAATAATTACTTCAGAGTCACGCATTTCTAAGTCTATCTCTCTTTCCGACTTATTTGCCAGTCGGCCAATTAAGTTTTCTTTTTCTGGAAACCACATTATTTGTTCATCTTTAAATAACATCATTCAATCCTCTTTTTTTAGTCTGAAATACTCGCTCATATACAGATCGTGAGCTATTCTCCACGCCTCCCAAGCCACCTGCCACGCTTCGGTACACTCATCGTCCACTGCTTTGTGACGAGCCTCTACGGCTTCGTCAACCGCTAACTTTAATTCATCTAATTTAGTCATTGCTCATTAATGTCCCTTTTCCTCACATAAAACTTATGGTAGCCCTGAATCAATACCGGGGTTAGATCATGCCATCCCGGCTCAACATCTAAGTTGTGATAGTTAAGCACCAGCGAAGAGTATTTCATTTTGATATGGAAGTCAAACTCAACATACGCAACGGCAATCAAGTATGAGATCTCATAAGCCTCTCTGTTGTAAGGGTGATCTGTACTGCCATCGTTCGTCCAGCTAAACTGACTAGGGTCTCTCACGACCTCACAGAGCGTGTCAGGGAAGCTGGGGTGCCTCATTCTATTCATTGTGACCTGAGCTACAAGCTTTCGACCTAGAATACCCTCACCTCTTGACTCGTGATAGATGTTTAGGGCTAGACATTCCATCTCTGTAAGCTCTGAAGATGAGACATCTCTAATGTAGTGATCTGGCACATCAATTACATCAGTCCAATCATACCCGAACGATGCCGTTGACACCAAGGTCAGCGCTAACAGCAGCTTATTTATCATACAGACCTCGATCTATATCAATAATGATCGGCTGAACAGGATCATCACCAAGCAGATAGAATACTGCACATGCCTGCTCTTCAGTTATGACCGGCTTCTCAAGATTGAACCGGCGAGCTATTGCCATTGACCGATAGTTTGCACTGCGCGACTGTCGATACTCAAATAAGTAGCCAGTAATGTCATCAATTAAAGCTTTCATATTATTTCTCCATCTTAGCGAATGATTCTGACAATGGTACGCCAGCGTTTAACACAATGCAATCAACAATTGGTACGCCATACCTTAAAGCTATCCTAGCAGCTTCCTTTTTAACTAACCAATATGGTGATGTTGGCACGACTTCGTAATACTCAGGCCCAGTGAACCCAGACTCATGCACAGACTCACCACGTAAGACATAGACACCAGCAGCACTTGCCATGCCGTCGTCCTCTTCGTGTATCTCTATAGACCTAAGTACTTTCATCTCAATCTCCTACCGGGTGGAGCAGCCTTATTCGGCTGCTATTTCAGATCCTGATGCTCGGATCGACAAGACGCGCTCATTAGAGAAACACTTGTAAGACTCATCCTTACCCCAGACACCCACTAGGTCAGCCTTGCCAGCGATAGTGGATACACCACCGCGTAGGTGCTTCTTAACGCCGAAGCGTACACCAGAGAAGGTGCGCTCAGTGTCGTCCTTCTTGATGAAGGTGACAGAGAACATCTTGCCAGACTTACGCAGCGGGGCGAGGATCTCGTTTACTTCGTTAGAGTTCATTGTCTTCATGTGTTTCTCCTGATTTGCTGTGTTGTGTTGTTTCGATAAGGGAATAATGCCATGAACCAAATGACAATGCAACACTTTATTTAAACTTTATTTCAGGCAACAAAAAAGGGGCCTAAGCCCCTTTGTATCAGATCTTTTACTTACTTCTTATCAGCGTTCATCATCTTATGAAACAGGTCTGTAGCGCTCTCTGAGACAGTCACAACGGTTTCCTGCTCAACTACCTGCTTGTCAGTCCAGCCGATATGGGGACGGTTGAGGATGTTGTATTTTAGTGCGTTGAAGTTACTGAATTGATTAATAACGTCAGGGTCACCCAGCGCATAGGCTCGGGCAAGGTCAGTCCAGAACAGTGAGGATTCCATTCGGAACTCCTTTACTGCCTGCTTAAATTCCGGCTCTTCATCTCTGAATCGCTCAAATAAGCTCTGTGAGATTCCAAGGGCTTTGTGTATAGACAATTGTGTTTTACCTTGAGATCCAAGGGAGACAATAGTCTCATACCATCCCTCTGGTAGCTCTCCAATTGTTTTCTTAGGTCGCATCTTAAAGCTCTTTTTTTACTATTTACCCAATTATAACATAAAGTGATCAATGTAATCAGCGGCAGCTTTATCAGCATGGCGTCCAAGATTAAGCCCAGCTTCAATATCACTAGCCATTTCAATCTCACAATCATCCACTAGCCAGTCTTGAAAAGACAAACCGACAAGCTCATCGCACTCACTCACATACTCATCAATGGCATTCCAGTCATTGTTAAGAATAAAGTGTGCAAAGTGGTTCTCAAGCCACTCTATTCGTTCGTCAAAAGGTAATGTTTTCATGGTTACTGCCTCTGTGTGTGTTTGGTGAGGCCATTATCTCCACTACTAACTGCCTTGTCAACAGTTAATAGTGAAGTTTATTACTTAGGATTTAATCTTGACGAATGGGATACCCTTCACGATTTTAACGTACTGAGGCTCACCACCAACATTTAATATTTGGTATAATGGCTCTCGGCCTTTATAAACGGCATCACCAATGCTAAACTCTGGCAGTGTTTGGTCATCTAATGTTTCTTGCGAAATGTAATTCATATATTATCCTCTTTTTGATTTAATTTTATTGAAGTGCTGTTTCTTAAAGAACATATCAACGTAAACGCTAATAAGCGGTTCAAAATCACAATTTGTTTTATCTTTATTTACTATTGCAATAAAGAGTTCCATGTCGAGGTGGTAATTGTACAGCCATTTCAAGAATGGAACAGCGATGCGGTTATCCATCAAATACCATCTGCACAATGAGTTCAGCTTAACAAATTCAAAATTATCAAAGCACGCTGTTAATTCCTTAACTGCATTTGATTTCCATGCGTCATACTGCTGACTTTCTTCAGCGCTCATCTTTTTACCCCTTTCAGTAACTCAACCATTTCTGCTTGAGATTGTTTCATAAATAAAACCAATTCTTTTAAGTCTGAATATTCATTCAACCCAGTCATTAAATTGTCGCTCGTGATTTTATTTATCACCTGCTTTATCGTCGGGTAGTAAGAGTCTGAAAACGATACAAACTCCTCACCTGTATCTTTGCGCGTACCCTTGGATGCCGTACCTAATATGAACTGATATTTATCAGATGATAGTCGGTATTTGTCACCAATTTCAATCATGCTTTTCCTCCTCTTTTAATTCCATCCATCCGATCACAGCACCCAATGGAGTAATGCCGATAAGGCGAACGACTTCAGCTTTATACGGGGATGCAAGATCGAGTTTAGAAAGTTTATATAAATTCATACACCATCCGAATGCAGCGAGCGAATAAATAATTAAAAAAATCAACCCTAAGAATTTCATATTCATTTTTATTTCCTGTTTTTTTTCATAAGTTTATTGGTTTTGTTAAATAATTTTTTAGATAAAATTTTATTACTGTAAACATTATTCGGATTTAATCTATTATGTCTTTCTAGTGCCTTGCAATATAAGCCTATAAAATAAGGGTAAAACGGAGAAATACACAAACTTAAAATAAGTGTAAACGGAATAGAAATTAATATTAAACAAATAAAAATCAATGAAAAAACAAGACTTAAAATTAATTTAATCATTATTCATCACCTACATATTTATTTGATTCTTTCATTCTAGTATTTAAATCTAAGTTATGGCAATGCACTGGCCCCAATTCTTCAGAGTTATATATGTACATAACCTGACCTCTGTATTGGAAACTAAACCACGTCCCATTGCGATCATGGGATACGTGGCAGTAAAGCCCAAATCCAGTCAAGGCGTTGTTAAAGTTTATTGCCTTTTCCTTAAATTCTTGAGCGTTCATTTAAATACCTTTTAGACTTTCAAGTTTAACTTCTTTAAATCCTTCAGAGTGTAATTGGTTCTTCTTGTTTCTTACTTCAGAAAATACCCAATCACCATCAAGTTCACTGTAAGTATCAACGTGCAAATTATCATTGATTCGACTTACAAAGATAAACTTATTATGAAGAACCGGTTCGTAGCTTTTTGCCTCAAAGAACTCATACGTTTTAATTTTATTCATGTCAATCCTCCTTATATTCCTTGCAGCTAAAGTCTCGTGGAACAAGTATACCCCTACACATTACACCGCGCTTTTTGCTCTCAGGTTTTGAATGCTTGAAGTACATGCTGTAATCTTTTACTTCAAGTAACTCAATAAGAGTTTCCTCGTGAGTCTCTATCCTGCCAAGTCTACACGCAACCTGATTTGGTCTGTTTGAGTTTACCAGCTTTCGAGCGTTAGAGCAATTCTCACATGCTTTACTCAACTTTATTACCTCCAGTGTTAATCATTGTTTAATAAAAAATCCACTAATCATTTCTGACTAATGGATTCTATACTTAATAATTAACAATGTCAAATCTCTCTGATTACTTATCCTGCTTATTGTATAGATCGTACAGCACTCTTACCTTTTCCTTTAAAGTTTCGATGTCGGCATAGCTCTTTGCTAGCCAAAATATTAAGCCCACGAACCCAGCTAATATCGGCCATAACGCAGAAACTAATTCAATAAAACTGTAGCCGTCCATTCAAAAGCCTTTAATGTATTACATAAGCTCCTGAAAGTATTAATTGGTGCGCCTAGCAGAAATCGAATCTGCAACCACTCCCTTAGAAGGGGAGTGCTCTATCCAGTTGAGCTATAGACGCTTATCCTTTGTAAATTTGGTGGGCCTTCCCAGACTCGAACTGGGGGCCTGACGATTATGAGTCGTATGCTCTAACCAACTGAGCTAAAGGCCCTTACGAATCTACGAGAGAGATAGTACAGCAATAACTACCTATGTCAAGTAATTATATCATATGGTTTGTCAATATTAGGTTTTTATCGTCCGTTTCTCTTTGCTGCGTCTTTTTCTTTTTGGAATTCAACAGCGCACGAGTAATCGTATTCTATGTCAGCAGGGCAGAATTTGCCGGAGTCTACAGGCGCTTGGCAGAAAGCACAGAAGCCCGTAGCCAGCATTTCATCGTTATGCTGATCTATCTTGTGCCTGTACAGCGCCAACTTGAGATCATTCTCAGTGTTGATCGCTGCAATATCGGCATCGTCACCCGATCTAGGGTAATGACTTAGGTTCAAATCTTTCATATAGCTATTCTATAGTTGAAACATGTAAACATTTTATCACATATAAAAAAACACACTATGGCGTGGGTTTGTTATCAATTGCTGATTTCATCCAGCAATGTACACTAGTTCCGTAGTATCCGTTTGAGCTACCAAACCAGCGCATCCACAACCCTCCTTTGGTTGTTTCTATTTTGTAAAATGTCCACTCATTATCTTCGTCCTCATATTTCGTGTAGTTTTCTGATTCTGAACTACTTACTTTATCTGCGGAAATAACAATTCCACCAACAATGTCTTGCTTGTCACCGTCAAAATCCTCTAGGGATACATTCTCGCAGCAATTCTGCTCGTGATAAAAAACATAAGAGTGCCCATCCTCAGTGTTTATCTCCACCTCTTCAGACCATTTTTCCAGACCTTTTATATCCTTTATTACTTGACCAACTAAAAATCCTAAATCGTCTTTCATAACAACTCCTGTTTGCGTTAAAAAACCCACTATATAGTGGGCTTTGTTTCAAGTCAACAAGTTTTTAACCTTCGCAAGCTAAACAATCACCAGTGCTTCCTGTCGCACCTCGCATAGATCGCTGGTAGTAAGCTCCTTTAATGTACTCATCTAACAGTATCGCCTTAATGACGTTAGCTATCTCAACTTCATCTTCAGAGAAGAACAGGTTGAGTGACTGACCCTGATCAATGAATCTCTGTCGCGAACTTGCCATCTGCACTAATGACATTTGATCAATCTCAAATGCGGTTCTGAATACTAACTTCTCGTGGTCAGTAAGCTCAGTCATATGCTGGACAGACCCTTTGAAGTTCATCGCCAAATCCTTCATTAGCGCTACACTGAAGATGCCCTTTTCCTTTAAAGTTTCTACGAGCTGAGGATTCATTCGAGTCATCTCACCGGCTGCCGTAGGCTGATTAAAGGCATTGGTTACCAATGGCTCAATACTCTGACTTACGCCACCACACAGCAGTGCAGAGCTTGTGTTGGGTGCTATGGCCATAGTGGTAGCATTACGCATACCTGTACCTTTGCACCACTCAGGCTCACCGTATACCTTGGCAAGATTCTGTGAAGATCTGATGGCGCACTTCTGAATTCGTGAGTATATAGACGTGTTCAGCAGTCGTGCGTCAAAGCTATCGAATGGCAGCATCTTACTCTGAAAGTAAGAGTGCAAACCCAGTGTACCAAGACCCAATGCTCTGGACTTCTCAGTGAACCGAACTATTCTCTCAAACCCAGAATGACCCTTGGCTAAGTTAAGCATCTCGGTGACAACAGCATCCAAAAATACAATCATCCACTCAATGTCTTCGTCTTCAATGCTATCCCACATCAGTAAGTTAATGCTGGACAAAACACAACTAAAGGTGTGCTCCGCATCCTGTGGCAGTGCAATTTCACTGCATAGGTTTGAACCTTTAATCGTAATGCCTGAATTCTTAATCGCCTGCGGTGATAACTTGTTTGCAGTGTCAGACTTCCAGATGTATCCCTTACCACTTCTTGCGCGAAGGTAACAGACCTTATTGAAGCGATCAACAGCATCCTTCTCGCCAGCGACTAGGCGCTCAATGAAAGCATCTTTAAATATCCAGCCCACATTAGCGCTTGCAGGATTCTTTTGGACGTATCCAGCCAACTCGTAAAAGTCCTCGTGATCAACTTCCAAATAGCCAGCCCAATTACCACGACGATTGTTGCCTTGCGATACTTTCCGCACAACATCTATAGCAGAGTCAAACTGAGGGATAACACCATCCGCTTCACCACCACTTGATATTTTATCGCCGCGAGGTCGGATAGAACCCAAGTAAGATGAGGTGCCGTAGCCTTTCTTAGAAAGCATCGCATTCTCATGGTGGTTCTTATAGAACTCGTCTATAGAGTCTCCCATGAAGCCGCCAGAGCAACTAACAGGATGACCCCTACCAGTGCCAACGTTACATAGAACAGGCGTACTGGGGGCCAGCTTACCGCTCCACATCAGGTCAAAAAACTTCTGCTTAGCACCTTCCATCTCAGGCACTAATGCACCCAAGTGATTCGCCACTCGTAAGAAAGATTCTCTTACTGTTTCTCCGTTAAATGCGTACTTACGCTCAAACATCAGCAGACCTTGAGTGGTGTACCACTCGGGCACCTCACCAGATTCCGTCAGTCTTTTACGCTTTGCGCTAATTACTTCAAATTCACTCATTTCCAAACGTCTCCAAATCGGTTTTCTTTCCAGTTGATGTTGTACTCGCTGCCATTACCTGTAAAGAAGTCATGGAACTGTACCGAGCTAATGTTCTCATAGAACCAAGATTCAATAAAGCCGTCAAGCTTACTTTCATCGAATATTTTTTCAGCGTCAAGGTTTGATAGGCAAAGGTTTACTCTGTGCGCTACAAAGTCTTTTAAGTTTTGCTTTGTAATTCCTTTGATGTCGCCGTGAGAAAATATAATGTCAATAATATCGCACTCGTGATCGTAAACTTCACGACCGATCTCTTGCATAAGCTTCATGCTTGCTGCGATCTCATCTGAGGTACGTTCTTTCAGTATCTCGCGGTACAGTAAGGCACCACCGACTGCGTGCGCGTTCTCATCTGCAACGCTAAGGTTAACTCCTCGGCAGATGTTTTTCATCAGATCCTTTCCGCACTTTTCTGATTGAAAATGCTTTAAGAATGCAAACGAGCTGTACAACACTGCACCTTCAATGAAACTAAATGCACCAATGCTGATTAGGTCGTCTTTTGATCCAACAGCTTTGCCTATAAAACTCATTCGGTTACTGAGTACTGGAGACTCTTTCCAGCTTGAGTAAAACTCTTCGTTATCTAGGTACAGCAGCTCATTTATTTTATTGTAGAATGGCGCATGAGAATTAAACTCAACAGCAGAGAACATTGAAGCCATTCGCTGAATCTCAGGGCGCTTAAAGGTTTTCATTATTCTGCCAGCCCAGTAGTCATCGCCAGCAAATAACTCGTAATGCGTAAACAGGCGAAGAACATCTACAATTGATTTCTTTTCAGCTTCCGTTGCTGAGACTCGCAGGTCTTGAATGTCATTCTCAACTTCCGGCTCATCCCAAGGCCAGAACGTGTGCATTTGCTCATCAGCCAGATCAGCAAACTGAGGGTACTCAACAATCCAACCTTCTGGCTGGTCGTAAATAGATGTCATTTTAGATCCTTAATTTCATATAGTTTATCAAAATTCATACCAGTAAACCTGCTTACTTCGGTACTGTCATTTAAAGTAATGACTGTTGGGACTCCCCGAATATTGTGCAATGCCGATAGCTCTGCGCCTTCTTCAGTATCTATATCGTATACTGAATTAAAGCTAATGTCATTCTCTTTCGCGTATTTCTTTAGTGCCTTGCATGGCCCACACCAAGATGCGCTGAATAATATTGTTTCTATCACTTATTGATACCTTTTAGGAAGTAAACCCGACGAGAGCCGGGTTTGTTATTATAACAGAAAGGAATTTGGATACTACTTATTTGTAGCTCGCCACTTGCCATCCCTCAACGTAATGATCGCTCTTTTGCCGTTGCTGTACGTTACAATGTGTGAATTAGACCACGAACTTCCACCGATGTTGTACCCCATATCCAACTTACCGCTTACACCCGCTATATACACGCCATCTTTAATCGTTGCAGAGTGAGTATGACCTGAGTTGGACTTACTGCCAGATATTTGTAAAGATCGCACAGAACCTCTAGCACCATTATTGCCATTGTGACCATGCTGACCACACTCAATACCACCAGCGATCTGATAGCTTTCATCTTCGCGTAAAAACAGTACGTCCTTTAACGCCTCGTTTGAACTCTTACACGCATACTCAAAGACGGCGAAGGAGGAGTCATTACCTGAGATCGCCTTATAAGACGCAAGCTGTAACTCAAGAAAGAACTCAGCGTTTACCGGGTCGCTCCTATAGTCCTGCTCAGACAACCATTTCTTTAACGCTAAGTCGTGATTACTTTGCACGATAATTATTTCTGAAAAATCACGATCCATTGACGCAATCACATTTGACGTTAATTCTATTTCCTTTTTTACGCTTTCAGTTTGATTGACAAACATTTTATATCGGAAGTAGTGATTTCCAATACTGTGGTGGTTCCTATACTCCATGTCAAAAATATCATGTAGGAATTGTCGTTTTGGCTTTAGCTTGTCAAGCATAGAATCATTATCTAGCCAGCTTGCGTTAGCCACTGAGCTGTCAAGCTTTGCAGCGTGAACATCACCCCAGTTAATCGCCTCAATAGACTCAGTAAGACTAAATGAATCACTATCGTAGCAATAATTAAGATCATGGAAAGAGCCAGTGTCTGAGTCTGCAATTAACTGCCGGACAAACCAATCACCATCGTCATCAATAGTCACAGACAGAGCACCAAACACATGGTGAAACTCTGCAATCTGACCAGCCTTCCTTTGGATGTAATTTAACTGAGTCACTGCACCAGTCGCGTACATTATTTTAGCAGGCGAAAACTTTCCAGTAGGGAGAGATTCTAGCTGCACCTTTGCGTGTGGAAATATACCGCTAGAGCAGCCTGTGTAGCTGTGTAAGCCAGTCATTGGGTTTACTGCAGTAGGTATAATGTCTAGGCTTCCGCACCACATCAGGGACTCTGCAAGCTCGCAATCCTCATCAAGAATGTACTCTCGAATCTTTGGATCAAACCAGCACTCTGTGTCGTAAGAATCGCTTTTTTGGTATGCGTTCTTATTGTAGTGAAACGTACCAACAATAATTTCAGCGTCATTCTTTTCTGCGTAAACTTTCAATGCACTAAGAAAACCATCGTGAACATAAGTATTATTCTGTGCAGAAGTAATCACAAAACTTTTACCGCTAAGTTTTTTTAGTTGATCGCGTCTTGATTTTGTTTCGCCAGCTGCGACAGGCTTGTCATCGTATTTCTCCCAGAACTCATTGTAGCCTCCCTCCCTACGGAGGAAGCTACCAATGGTTGTTTTTGAGCAGCCGATAATCTCGGCTACCTCCCGTGAAGACCTACCCTCATTGTAGGTCAACCTAAGTATTTCAATAAAGTCATTATCATCCAAGACTTGCATTATTGTATAATCTCCTCTTCTAAATGATCACTCTCCATCTTTTTTAAGCGAATGTTATCCCTATTCTCAAAACGCTCGACTATTTGCTGGGCATCAAGGTATACATCTTTTCCGTTAATTGCTTTTTCAAACTCATCTGGATACAAGAAATCTGCGTAGGTTCTTTCCATAAACTCAGCGATCCACTTTTGAGTATGCTCAACCATTGAAGCAACGTCTGTGGACTTTCCACCAGCACCATATGCTGCGGTATGGATCATCATTGTCGCCATGTCGGCAATCATAGCTTCGTCACAGGCTAACAGTATTGCTGATGCCGCACTAGATGCATCACCTGTAAGTATCCCTGTAACCCCGCATTCGCACATTGCGATGCTGGTTATGATTGTGTTCATGCCGTCAGCACTACCCCCTTGACTATTAATGTAAAGCGAAACAGAATCATCCTTGCTGGCAGATGCCATTACCTCAGTTAGCATTCTGTAATATCTTGGCTCTTTAATTTCCTCGTCTAAGTGAAAGGTATAGTTGTTGATTACTTTCTGATCGTTAAATGGCTCTAAGACTTCAATATCCAAAATAATATTCCCTATATTAATACTTGAGTGATTACGCTAGTAAAGTTTCCGCTTTTTAAAACTATTATTTTCTTATCCCCGTAAATACTGCAAGTAACCTTCTCTTCCGCCATCTTGTTAATTGAATCAAGAAGATACTGTGGATTGTAAGATACTGATAGATCATACTCTGATTCATTGTCAATTGGAAATGATTCTGTTATCTGGTTTCCACTGCCAGACAATAACTTCCCAACTATTATTGCATCCGAGACACCGGCCTTTGAGTCTATTGAGCACCGACTTGTCTTGGGGTCATCAGCTATAATACTGATTCTACCGAGGCTGTCAACTATATTTTCCTTGCTGAAGGTTAATTTATGTCTTATCTCCCCAGTCGGTATGGCTGCTTTGTATTGAACGAACTTCTCATCAAGTACAGAGACGTACAATATTGAGTTGTCGCCTTTTATTACGATTGAATTATTGCAGTATCCGGCAGTGAGGCATGACATAAGCCCTTCTTTTACTGCAGCTACGCTTTTTATGGGTATTATTATACTCATTGGTGCAACGTTACTTTTTATAGAGTAAACAGAAAGCTTTGCACCACTGGTAGCCACCACATCGAATGTTACACCGTCAGATGCCAACACGACAGAGTTTACGCAGCGGCGTGGGTGGTCTTTTCCGGCAGATGATGCAACATAGTCAATACCAGTAATTATTTCTTCTATAGGTACTTCAATTTGTTTCATCTCTCCAGATTCAAACGATGGGAAGTCAGCAGCAGGTAGCGTTGATAATGTTATCTTGCTTTTGCCACAAGATAACTTTGCCTTCTCGTCTTCAATAGATATTGTGACTATCTTCTCATCCTGCAAAGATTTGCATAGATTGTAAAGCTTTGTAAACTCAATAGCTATAGCAAAGCAGTCAACATCAGCATTGCATTCTATCTTCACAGTCTTCTGCATTGAATCGTTTTTGCCAGTGAACTCAATAAAACCATCACTAAGTTCAAGCAACACATGCGTCAATATTGGATTGTGAGACCCCTTAGAGACCATCTTAGACACCTGTGACAGTGCCTCCCTTAGATTTAAGGCTGTTAGTTTAATCTTCATCAAATAAATCCATCTGGTAGTTTGGAGCATCTTCGAGTGAGGCATAGATGCCGGAATGCTCTGCCATCGTTAGTGATCTTACCGGTACAGTTACTGAATCTATACCAAAGAAAGAAAGAACTTCACGCTGGTCGATACCTGCAGAGAATAAATCAACAGCAGCAGATAAGTCAATAGCTGTTATTGTGTCGAACGAAGGTGATACCACACCGAGGTGTCTGGCGCGACGATACAGAGACTCCATATCACAAGATAATGCTTCACACAACTCTTCTTTTGACGTTAAGTAAAAGAATGTTGCCAGCATGTCATCTTCTGAAGACATCCATTTTATACGCTGCTTTGTGTCAAGCGTTCTTTGGAAAAGAGTTGAAGCTAATTGTTGTAAAGTATGGGCACTATGCTTACCGCACAGATCGTCTGCTAACGCCAAAGCCTCTACTTTTGTTTTGTTTTTAGACATAAAAAAATCCCCTTGCTTTATTTGAAGGAGATTATCTTATAAAATTAACAGATTGTCAAGTTAGTCGTCTAGTTCATATACTTTATTCACTCGACCAACAAAATCAGAGCGCATATTTGTATTATTACTAAACTCAAAGAAGTCAATACCGGGCTGAGGATGCTTTTTAAATAAGTCAAAAGCATGAGTTAGACCGTTACGGCTACCACCTGTTGTGTACAACTGGGTCTCATCACCCTCAACTACAACAATTGAATCCTTACCGACCCGCTCTAGAAGGAGCTTAATCATGTTTGGAGCCATCTGTTGTGCTTCACTGATAACGATAAGGCTATCGTCAAAAGTGTCGCCTAGGACGAAGTTAGGGATCTTGAAATGGATTCGCTTACCAACATCACACTCAACTTTCCCTTTGCCCATTAACTGCTCAAGGATTTTCTTTGCGGGTGCGAAGTGAGGTTCGAGCTTTTCAAGTGTATCACCGGGCAAGAATCCGATCTTATCAATACCAGCTTCGACAGGGGTTCTAATTACAATAATATTTTTTGTGACATCCTTCAGGTAGATTTCAGCAAACGTATAAAGAATAGCGGCTGTCTTACCAACCCCAGCTTTACCCGTAACAAGAGTTAAATCGCTTGACCTAATAATGCTTCTTAGGTCTCTCTGTTCGTCAGATAATTCCCATGTATCAATCCCAGACTTAGGCTTGAAGTCTTCAATTCTAGTTACACGCGCCTTCTTACTCATAAAGCTACCTCTCGTTAATAGAGACTATAGAATACCATATTTATTTAATCGCAAGAAATAAAATCATGGAAAGTGAAATCATATTTATTTTTACTGTCTGCGTAATTCTTCATTCCGTCAACGAGAACAAAGCCAGTAAAATCTAAATCAAAGAATGTATCTGCGCTCTTTAGCTCAGTGTGTACGATCGTTAAGTGAACCTTGCTGACCACCTTCATATCCATCGCTTGTCGGTATATATCACCGCCACCAATAATAAAAGCCTCACTCGAACCAACATGATAGATCGCCTCTTTCAAGCTGTTAACGACAACACAGTCTTTCGCTTTGTAGTTCTTATTCCTCGTGATAACTATATGCTCCCTACCCGGAAGCATTCCGGGCAGACTTTCGAAAGTCTTCCTGCCCATTATTATTTTCTTGCCTAGCGTCAATTTTTTAAAGTTAGCCAAATCCGCAGGTAGATGCCACGGCATTTTATTTCTTATGCCTATCGCTCCGTTTAGATCCGCTGCGACAATTAACTTAATCATAAATATATTTTCCTTATACTGAGAATGGGTATTTGATTGGGTTGTGGTGCTCGTAATCTGCAACAGAGAAGTCGTCCATTGAGACCCACGTCTCAAGATCGTTCAGTGTTTTGATCTCTTGGTTAATTATTAACCTAGCAGCAGGCTTAACTTCACGCTCTACTTGCATCTTCATTAGCTCAACTTGATCCTCATACATATGAGCGTTAACTATCTTGTGATATGCCATTCCGGGCTTGTTACCGGTGATCCTAGCGACGATCGCCAGCAGGAAGTATACTTGTATCATATTAAACACAAGGCCCAGAGGGGCGTCACAGGAGCGCTGGTAGCTTGTCAGGTTAAGCGTTCCATTGACCAATGAGAATGTATGAGTGTGCATGCAAGGTCGTAAGCAGCCCAGATCAAACTCACCCGGATTATAGAAACTAAGAATCTCGCCTCTATCATCAATACCATTTGAGAGGTTTGATATTAACTTAGCAAGCTGATCAATGGAGTCACCATCCGGCCTCATCCAAGACCTACCCTGCACACCGTAGACCCGACCCATATCATCGTCACCTTTTCTGGTGGGGTTACTAAGCCAGTCGTCATTCAGGTTTGCATTAGCATTCCAAGTGTTGGTTCCTATGTTCCTGAAGTCCTCAGCGTTGTCGTAACCACGTAAGTAACCGATCATCTCAGCTATTGCAGACTTATAGAAAGACTTTCTTGTCGTCACTAATGGAAACTCACCTGCCCCAACATTGTACTCAAGGTCGGCATTAATTAACGTAAGGCAATTTTTACCTGTGCGCTCATTGAAGATGTATTCACCCTCGTCAAGTATTCTTTTGCAGAGTTCGATGTACTGGTGCGTCATTTTACCATTCCCATTTTGTTAGCTGCCAATCCTAGCATTACTGCATCACCGCGTCCATCGTAGTATTTGAATCCATCTTTGCATCGATTGTTCTTCTCAACAAAACTATCCGACCGGTTAGGGTAGAGTCTTGCAGCCATGACGGCAGACTGCTTTTTGTCCTGACCTATCAAACCTACCGCCTTCTTCCATTTCTGTGGGGTGATGAACTCTATGTCGTTTGTCAGCATATTAGCAAGTGAGCATGCGTCACCGAACCTTGCACCAAAAGAGAACATAGAAGTAACACCCTGACCCTTCATTGCACCGACCTGCTCAATAATTACTCGCTCCACCTTCTTGGTTGATCCCAAGATATTCTTTATGTCATTCAGGTGGGTGATCAACTCCAGTATCTTGTTCTTTCCATAAATCTGGTATGAGAGCGAGCTGACGAAGAGAAGCTCTTTGTCTTCAAAGAAAGCAATAGCTCCGTCGATGCCGGGGTCTATGGATGCGTAAATCATTTTTGACTCCTTATGTGTGTATGTACGCGATACTACCACTGCCTTTCTGTAAAGTCAAGATGTTTTAATTAAAAGTAATTAATATCAATTTAAAAGAGAAATCTACTTTTTTATTGAGACGTAAAAACCAAGTGGTAAGTTAGCGCTAACTACGGCTACAAGTACTATAATATATACATTCTTTTAATAATAATACTACTTATATTCTATTGGTTCTTCCCTGATTCTAATAAAAAGAAAAAAAGGAGAATTTTTTCTCTGAGATTTTGAAAGAGGGGCTAAATACCAAGGGGGATTAATCCTTCTTATTCTCCTTTTTTTCTTTTAATTGACTTCAGAGGCTCAAACCCTTATAGTTCGTGGCCTACAGAGCATTATAAAAAAAGGAAAGAATTGATGAAAAATAACTTTATTGCAAAACACGCCCAAAGGTCTGGTTCTGGGTTCCACTCAGAGACAAGTAAGCCAGTAAACGCACCAGACGGTTTTTGTGTAAAATGCTTGACCTGCGATGCTTACTCTGATATTGATATGTCTGAGTACAACTGCCCAGTATGCGGGTCAACTAAGATTATAGAGATTGGAGGTTTACAATGAAGGCATCTGAACTAATAAGCGCACTACAAGGTTTGCAGTGGCAGCACGGTGACTGTGACGTAATGATTGAAGGCGGTGACTACCACGGATCATGGGAGACAATGCTGAAGTGTATAGAATATAGCAAAAACTATACACGTCATCACGGTTTGGACGACGCAGAAAGCAATGAAGGTGACTCTATTATCAAACTTAGCTACAAATGAGTAGCCCTAAGTACTACACCGGGGTAGGCGCTAGAGAAGTCCCCGACAGTATCTTTAATGAGATGAAGATGATTGCTAAGGCGATGGCCAGAAACCTCTACGTGGTACGTTCAGGTGCCGCTGTTGGGTCTGACACTGCATTCGAGGTAGGGGCAGGTGCAAACACTGAGATATATTTGCCTTGGGATGGGTTTAATGGTCATACTTCAGCGTGCGGTGCTCACTTAAATGCAAAAAGCCTTTACAATTACGACAAGGCCATGTACATTGCATCAATGCACCATCCGGCATGGGAAAGTCTAAAGCAAGGAGTGAAGGCTCTTCATGCTAGAAACGCATATCAAGTTCTTGGGTTTGGACTAGATAACCCATCTCAGGTGCTGATTTGCTATGCTCAGCCGATAGGAATAAAAAAAGTTAAAGGTGGAACTGCTACAGCGGTATCTATAGCGCATGACTACGGAGTTCCAGTATATAATCTCTGGCACCCAAAAGACTTGACTGAAATAAAAAGAATTGTAGGTATTTATGATTAACTTGGAGGTTGCATTTTGATAGATAAGAATTGGAGCTATGAAACCATGCAGGAGTGGCTTCTTGATTTCGCAGATTGCGGTTATCATGTAATGCCAATCCGTGGGGTTTACTCAAACGGTAATTGCATGTGCGGAATGGAAGATTGCAATAACCAATACAAGCACCCGCGCATGACAGGCTGGAGCAAGGCACCCTTACCATCTATGGATCAGATTGAGGCGTTTATATCTCAGAAGATATTTGCTCAGTCTTACGGAATTGTATTAACGGCTGACGATATTGTTGTTGACTTCGATCCAAGAAATAACGAGAACGCAATAGAAGAACTGAACGCAATGCTTGGCTTTGACATTGAGACCAAGTGTAACTTTGTCATTAAGACGGGTTCTGGCGGTAAGCACTTTTACTTTAAGAAGTCCAAAGACATTAAGACTGTTAAGATCCTGAAAGAAATTAAAGGTATTGACTTTCTGTCTGCCGGTAGCTTTGTTGTGGGCTGTGGTTCATTCCATAAGAGCGGCTTTTCATACGAAGCGATTCAGCACGATAAATCAAACATCCGTGGTATTGACGATGCGCCTCAAGCCTTACTAGACCTTATCGAGCGACCAGATGTTGTGAAGGACTCGGCATACGAGGCTGGATCATCAAACCTAGACGAGCTACGCGAGGCTCTGGAGGCTATACCAAACGATGAGAACACTGACTATGACGTGTGGATTAACATCGGCATGGCACTGTCTTACGAGACCTCAAACTCTGATAATGGCTACGCGCTGTGGGATGAGTGGAGTGATAAGTCTCAAAAGCATGACGGCACAGCGATGGAAAAGAAGTGGGCATCCTTTGCCAACACCAACCACACTTCAACGCCAAGAACTGCAGGTACGATCTTCAAGCTGGCGTATGACAACGGCTGGGAGCAGACTTACGGTAATGAGATAGACCTGTCAGCATTCGTAAGAAAGTTCGAGGAGGGACGCGCTGAGAAGTTCTCAATGAAAAAGCAAGATGAGAGCAAGGTCATCGAGTTTAACGACATACCTACTGAGCTTCAAAAGATCAAAGGTGTGATGGGTGACTCTGTTAGCTATATGCTCTCTACTGCTCAGTACCCGCTCTACATGCCATCACTGAATGCTTCATTGGCTATGTGTGCTGTCGTTATCGGTCGTGACTTCACTACTGACTTTGACAATTACTCAAGTGTCTACACAATGAGCGTTGCAGAGACGGGCGCTGGTAAGGAGCACTCATACAAAATCGTATCTAAGATATTACAGGCTGCAAACCAAGGCAGTATTATCAAAGGTGAAGTTACCGGCAAGAGTGCAATCATCACTGAGCTATACAGCGAGCCACGAGCTTTGTTCTTTAAAGACGAAATGGCTCACTGGATGCAGATAATCGGATCTAAGAATGTATCTGAGAACAAACTGTCTGAGGTTAAAGCTTGGATGGAGCTTTTCAGTAAGCAGGATAGCACCTACTCGTCAGACTCCTTCACGAGCCTGAGTGAGATCTTAAAGAATAAGCTGACTGGTGATGAGCAGAACTCACTAACGATCAACAGACCGTCTGTTAGCCTGCTTGGTATGACTACGCCACATAAATTGTCAGAGTCAATGACTAAGATGATGATTAGTGATGGTTTCTTGAATCGATTCATTGTTATGTTTGCTCAGGAAGGCGATCAGAAGATGAATAAGAATTCAAAGTCTCGGGCTGTACCTCAAGAGATACTGTCATGGATTGAAACGATCGAGCGTAGAGTACTGCACCACAATCGAGGAAAGAATTCACAAGGCCGTAACGATTACGACAAGCCAATGGAGCCTATCGTCCTGCCGTTTACAGCTGAGGCGTTTGACAGACTCGACTCGTATGAAGACGATATTATGACTCGAAAGAAAGAGCTGAGAAAGAATGGGTTGGAGCTGATGATCGTACGTAACCGCGAGAAGGCTATGCGTATCTCTTTGACGATGGAATTGTCAAAAGATCCATACGCTTTGTCAGTTGGTTTGGATAGCGTTAACTTTTCTATCGCTCTTGTTGACTTTTGTTTTGAGCAGCTGATAGAATACATTGAATTCGAGATGGTTGAGAATTCTATTGATAAGCGATACCGAGATGCTTACAATGTAATCGAGAAGATGGGCCCAGAAGGAATAATGAAAAAGGATCTCATGAAGCTTCACCCGTTTAAGTCAACGGACAGCAATATGCGAAAAGAAATATTTAATTACTTGATTCTTGAGTCACAAGATATATTCTTGATAGAGGAAGGAGAAGGCAAGGGAAGGAAGGCCCACAGGCTGGTAGCAGCAAAGTTTGTAGAAAGTTAAATAAACATTGTTGACACAGATAAATAACTATGTATAATAGCGAAATAAATAAAACAGGAGAGAAAAATATGTCATTTGATTTTAGCGCAGTAAAAAAAGGTACACGAGATCATAAAAAGATCATCATGTTATACGGTGTTCCGGGTATAGGCAAAACTACCCAGTGTGCTGCACTGCCAAACGCATTCTTCTTGCCAATCGAAGACGGAACAGCAGATCTTGACGTAGCTCAGTACACATTCGAGGACGGAAGTGTAAAGCTTCAAGCATTCGGTGAAGTAATGGGAATTCTGGACATGCTACTGACCGAAGGTAGAGACTCTGGGTTTGAGAATATTATTATTGACTCAGCATCCGCACTTGAGCCACTGATCCACCGAGACGTTTGTGCAGCAGGGGATGATAAGGGGCACGTCAAAGCAAACATCGAAGACTTCGGTTACGGTGGTGGTTACAAGCGAGCACTAAAATACTGGCAAGAGTTTTACGACAAGATCTCACTGGTACGAAGCGAGCTTAATGTCAATATCTGGCTTATTGGTCACTCAATGATCAAGACTGTCAGTAACCCTGATAACGAGCCTTACGATCGTTACATGCCAGAGCTACATAAAGATGCAATTGGATTGCTACAAAAGAATTCAGATGCCTTGATTTTTGCAAAGTTTCGTGAGATAGTACGAAAGATCGATGGGAAGATGGGAGCAAAGGAGAACAAGGCAATCGGTCAAGGCGAGCGATTCATGTACACGAGTGAGATGCCTGCGTTCTTAGCTAAGAACCGGTCTCAACCCTCACTACCGCATGAGTTACTGTTTGACTGCAATTCAATTCTTGATCTTTGGAATAAAAAAGATTAATTAGCTTGACAGGAGATATTGCACAATGTAATATCTCTACATCAACCAACAAAGAGGAAGTACAAAATGACTATGAATTTAAATTTGGGTATGGAAGACATCTACGAGCAAAACGAGCAAGACCAAGGCTCTTACGCTCCACTCCCTGCAGGAGACTACCCTGTCATTGTCGATAACGCAGAATACAAGCAGTTCGCATCAGGTAACTACGGTGTAAATGTAACCATGTCAGTATACGGTGGAGGCCAGTTCGACAACAAGAAAGTATTTGATACATTCATGTTCTTCCGAGACGACCAAGTAACTGAGATGACTTGGACAGATAAGAGCGGTGTTGTAAAGAATATCGGTAAGCTGACTTACGGTAAGTTGTGCTCTGCAGCAGACCTTACGCCACAGCAAGCTGGTGATCCAATTAACCTGATCGGCAAGATGCTGACAGTAAAAACCAAGATGGGAACCAACAGCAATGGCGAGCCTGACACCAAGGTCGCTTCATACAAAAAGACCCCTGTAGCTGGCGCTGCACAGTCTCAGGGACAAGCACAACCACAACGGATGGCTCCGCAAACAAGCCAAGCAGGGAATGCTTTCGCTCGACGATAGATGTAGCAAATAATAAAAAGGTCGCTTAATTGCGGCCTTTGTTGTTTAAGGGGAAAAGATATGAATTCAAGTATCGAAGGTGAAGTATACGGAAGGCTTACGTTTCTGCATAAAGATGAATCTAAATACCCGAAGTGGTTTTGTGAATGCATATGTGGAAATATAAAATCAATAAATAAATACAAAGTTATCAGTGGAAATACCCGTTCTTGCGGATGCCTGCAACGGGAGTCAAGAATAAAACATGGGCTAGCCAGAAGCAGAACAGAGTCATCTTGGCATCACATGCTGCAAAGGTGCTTTAATAAAAAAAACGACTCGTACGAAAGGTATGGAGGGCTTGGTGTATCTGTTTGTGATGAATGGTTAACCTTATCTGGATTTCATAAAGACATGGGTGATAGACCAGAAGGAATGACTATAGACAGAATAGATTCAAGCGGGGATTACTGCAAAAGTAATTGCAGATGGTCAGGCAATAGCGTTCAAAATCACAATAGAAGTTTTGGAAAAACTAAAGGTGTTTGGGCAAGTGGAAATAAATGGTTTTCACAGATAGGTAAAGAGAATGAAAAATTCTTTCTCGGTATGTTTTCAACTCAAGCTCTTGCTGTTGAAGCGTACAATGTAAAAGCTATTGAGCTTTATGGATTAAGCGCATCGCTAAGTGAGGTTTTAGATGAAGCATCAAAAAATACTAGATGACATGTTTGAGTCAATGGAGAAAAAAGCAAACAGTGAGAATTCAAGAAGAACCTACCTTGGGATGTCGTCATTTGGTGGATTTTGCGAAAGAAAGCAATGGCTTGATTTTAGGCATGCTTTCGATCCATTTATAGGATACAGCAGTAGCAGCCATTTCTCTGATGGACATCATGTTGAGGCTCTTTTGATTGATAGGCTAATGGAGTCTGGGCTTGACTTAAAGCCAGTAGCTGATGACGGTAGTCAGTTTGGTTTTAGTGACATGACATGGCTAAAAGGACACTCTGATGGCGAATGCACCATTGATGGCGATAGGTATGTATGGGAAGCAAAGTCAACGGATGGGGAGAAACAAAATAAACTCAGAAGGCTTATAGTAAAGGATGAGCATGCAGCCTTAGAAAAGTGGAGCTATCAATACTTCTGTCAAGCTCAACTGTATATGGGTTATAGTGGTATAGATAAGCACATACTCATGGCTGCTGCTCACGGTGGCAGGGAAAGAATTAACTCTAAAGGTGACTTCAGGACTGTTATCTGCGAGACTTTATTTGATAGTGAGGTATTCGAGTCTCTTAGAGATAAAGCCAAGCACATCATCACCACAGACAAGATGCCTCAGGCTGCATGGTCACTAGCTGTTGACAAGCCGCTGTGCATATGGAAAAATGGAAAGTGTGAAGCATATGACTTTTGCAAAGGCAAAGAGATCGGTAAGCCCAACTGCAGAAATTGCGGACACGTAACTTTTACAACCGAGGGCGCTACCTGTGCATTAGGTAAAGAGGATTTAAATGAAAAAAATATGCTTGAGTTTAAGGAGTGCCATAAATACAATCCAGAGCTTGTGCATGAATTCTTTGTCGTGGATCTTGATGATGAAGGACACGTTCACTATCGCAACGAGTCTGGCACCGAGCTTGTTAATCGAAATTCAAACGACTTTAGGTTAGAGTTTAATAAATTAGGAGGATGATTTGTTAACACCAAGATATTATCAATTAGAAGCAATTGATTCTGTAATTGAATATCTTTTTGACCATAGTGGGAATCCATTAATCTGGATTCCTACTGCTGGTGGAAAGGCATTAATACAGGCAGAAATAGCAAAGCGTGTTTATGAGTTCGCGTCTGATCAGCAAATGATATTCCTGACCGACATAACGGCACTGATAGGGCAGAATAAAGATGAGCTAATGGAGCAGTGGCCTGACGCTAAAACATCTGTGTACAGCGCCTCCTACGGGCAGAAGAATCATAACGGTGAATTAGTTTTTTGTGGAATTCAATCTGTTTATAAGCAGGCTGATTTATTTAAAAACGTATCAGTGATATTTATTGATGAGGTTCACAGGGCTTCGCTATCAGAAAAATCAATGTACAAGAAATTCATAGACGGCATAAAGAAAAACAATCCATTCGTTAGGATCGTGTCAATGTCTGCCACACCGTGGAAGTTGAACACTGGTACGCTTGAGGGCACTTGGATCTGCGACAAGATAGTCTACAAGATTGAAATGAAAACTCTGTTTGATGAGGGATTTCTGTGCCCATTGTTGACACCACCAACATCAACCTACGCCGACACTTCAGGATTGAAGGTTAGCTCGACAGGTGAGTTTGATGAGAAGGCAATGCAGGAATTAATGAACAATGATTTTCTTATTGATACCGCAATAGACGATGCAATGAAGTTTGCTTCAAACAGAAACAGCATTCTTGTTTTTGCGTCAGGTGTCGATCACGCTGAAAGAGTAAGGTACGCGCTACTGAGTCGCGGTGAGACTGCAGAAGTTATTGTTGGCGAGACAGATACCGATGAGCGAAAAAGAATAATAGATGATTTCAGAAACTTTAAGTTACGCTGGATTATTTCTGTCGGAACATTGACGACAGGCTTTAACGCAAAGAATGCAGACTTGGCGATAATACTTAGGGCGACTCAATCTTCATCTCTGTGGATGCAGATGCTGGGTCGATTGCTTCGGACGCATGAGAGTAAGACGGATGCTATGGTTCTGGATTACGGTCAGAATGTTGAGCGATTTGGCCCGGTAGATATGATTGGGCCTCCGCCAACAAAAGAACAAAGCAAGGAAGCAAAACGTACACCATTCAAGATCTGTCACAGTTGCGAAGCGCTGATTAAATATCTTGATAAGAGCTGCCCATTCTGCTTTATTGAGTTTGGTGGTGATACTACGCCCAGTCATGGCACTCAAGCCTCAACAGGTAAGCTAATGGATGGCGAAAGGAATATCCAGACAGTAAATATAAGTAGAGTCTCATACTCGAATCACTACTCGCACAGAAGCAAAAATAACTCACTGAGGGTTACATACCATCATGGGCTTGAAGAGATACACGATTACTTTGACTTTGAGACGCAAGGATGGCAGCGTGCAAGGGCTTGTAAATGGTGGGCGACAATGGTTAGCCCTGAGATAGCGAACCACTGCCCAAAGCACTTACAGACGGCTCTGGTTGAGCTTAGGCAGTTCGGAATGAAGGAGATAAAGAATATAGTGGTGGATTATACGGATGTAAAGAAAACCTCGGGAGCCAACCTAATGGGTCACAAGATTCTCAGTTTTGGATTAGCTTAATGACTCAAGGCAGGCTTTGTATTTAAAGACCCATTCCCTTCTATAGTAGTTTATAACCTCAGCGGCATTTCCTATGTCGCTTTTTTTTGCCTTGTCTGGAATTTCACAGTTATTTGGTTTTACTATCGTCTTGTATTCTATCGTCT
>Ga0307986_10000616_pt1 | contig 26134 bp, 32 predicted proteins | sample EllFjometageno82_FD_203170 | JGI IMG/M metagenome (GOLD analysis project Ga0307986, IMG submission 203170) | Marine microbial communities from Ellis Fjord, Antarctic Ocean - #82 | ecosystem: Environmental > Aquatic > Marine > Unclassified | place: Southern Ocean | collected 2014-10-09 | reverse complement strand
GTAGAATGCTAGCCTTCCAAGCTGGATGTAAGGGTTCGATTCCCTTTACCCGCTCCAAGAATTTTAAGTTAATTGTAAATATAAAAGAAAAAGGAAAAAAAATGTCAAAAGAAAAGTTCGTACGAAATAAACCGCACTGTAATATTGGAACAATCGGTCACGTGGATCATGGAAAAACTACTTTAACAGCTGCTATTACTAAAGTATTATCGACTACAGAAGGATCTTCAGCAACTTTTACTGCTTATGACCAGATTGATAAGGCACCTGAAGAAAAAGAAAGAGGAATTACTATTTCTACCGCTCACGTTGAGTACGAAACTACCAACAGACATTACGCACACGTAGATTGCCCAGGTCACGCTGACTATGTAAAAAATATGATTACAGGTGCAGCACAAATGGATGGAGCAATCTTAGTCGTAAATGCAGCAGACGGTCCTATGCCACAAACAAGAGAACATATTCTTTTAGCTCGTCAAGTTGGTGTTCCTTCAATTGTAGTTTTTCTAAACAAAGTTGACACAGTAAAAGATGCAGAACTATTAGAACTTGTTGAAGAAGAAATTAGAGAACTTTTAACATCTTATAAGTACCCAGGAGACAAAACTCCAATTATCAAAGGTTCAGCTTTAAGTGCTGTCGAAGGTAAAGATGATGAGATTGGAAAAAATTCAATTTTGGAATTAATGAAAGCAGTCGATACTTTCATTCCTCAACCTGACAGACCTAAAGACAAACCTTTCCTAATGCCAGTAGAGGATGTTTTCTCTATTTCAGGACGTGGAACAGTTGTTACAGGTAGAATTGAAGCGGGTGTTATTAAAGTTGGAGAAGAAATAGAAATTGTAGGTATAAGAGACACTAAAAAATCAGTTTGTACTGGTGTTGAGATGTTTAGGAAACTTCTTGATAGTGGTGAAGCTGGAGATAACGTTGGAATACTTTTGAGAGGTGTTGAAAGAGAAGACGTTGAAAGAGGCCAAGTACTTTGTAAAGCCGGATCTATCACTCCTCATACTGAATTTGAAGCTCAAGCTTATATTTTGAAAAAAGATGAAGGTGGAAGACACACTCCTTTCTTCACAAAATACAGACCTCAGTTTTATTTTAGAACAACAGATGTTACTGGTGAAGTAACATTACCTGCTGGAACTGAAATGGTTATGCCTGGTGATGATGGAAAATTTACTGTAAAATTGATTACTCCTATAGCAATGAACGACGGTTTAAACTTTGCAATTAGAGAAGGTGGTAAAACAGTTGGAGCTGGGGTAGTAACTAAAATTTTAAAGTAAACGCTTAGGAGCGTAGTTCAATTGGTAGAGCGCCGGTCTCCAAAACCGGAGGTTGTGGGTTCGAGTCCCTCCGCTCCTGCCAAAAAACTATAAAAGAAATATGAAAAACCCTTTAAAATTTATTCAAGAAGTTAAGCAAGAAGCTTTTAGAGTCACTTGGCCTACAAAAAAGGACACTTTAACAGGGGGCCTCATGGTGTTTGGACTAGCTTCAATTGCTGCGATTTTCTTTCTTATTTTAGATCAAATATTACGATATCTGCTTAATTTAGTTTTAACGATAAGTTTTTAAATATGAATTGGTTCATTGTTCAAGCATATTCTGGATTTGAAAAAAAAGTTGCAGAGACAATAAAAGACACGTTGATTAAAAGCAAATTAGAAGCTAATTTTGGTGAAATTCTTGTCCCAACTCAGGAAGTTACGGAAGTAAAAAAAGGCAAAAGAACAAAAAAACAAAAGAAATTTTTTCCAGGATACATTTTAGCACAGCTTGATTTAACTAAAGAGGTTTATCATTTAATCAAAAATCTCCAAAAAGTTAGTGGGTTTTTAGGTTCAGGAGACAAGCCAACTCCTATATCTGACAAAGAGATACAAAGAATTCTAGGAACTGTTTCTGAAAGTGCAATTAGTCAAAAAAGTGGTATAAGTTTTGAAATTGGCGAAAAGGTAAAAGTATGCGATGGACCTTTTGCTTCTTTTAATGGGTTGGTTGAAGAAATTGATGAAGAAAAATCTAGACTTAAAGTTTCTGTTTCTATTTTTGGTAGAGCCACACCAGTAGATTTAGAGTATAACCAAGTAGAAAAAAATTAATATGGCAAAAGAAATAGCAGGATTAATAAAATTACAAATAAAAGGTGGTCAAGCTAACCCAGCCCCGCCAGTCGGACCTGCTTTAGGTCAGCGTGGTGTAAATATTATGGAATTTTGTAAAGCCTTTAACGAAAAAACTAAATCAATGATGGGTCAGCCAGTCCCAGTTGTTATAACTGTATATAAAGATAAAAAATTTGATTTTATTATTAAGACGCCACCAGCATCACACTACATTAAAGAAGCAGCTAAGTTAAAAGGTGGATCCAAAGAACCAGGCCGTCTTGTAGCTGGCTCAATAACAATGCAACAAGCAGAAGAAATTGCAAAAGCTAAAATGAAAGACTTAAACGCATTTGATATTAAGCAGGCTACAAAAATAATTTGTGGCTCTGCCAAATCAATGGGCATAGAGGTTAAAGGTTAATGAAAAAAAATTCAAAGAGGTTTAATGAGCTTAAAAAAAATTCAAAAAATTTTAAATCAAACGATTTAAAAGAAATCTTAGAACTAGTTAAAAAAAACTCAACAGCTAAGTTTGATGAATCAATTGATATTTCTTTACGGATAGGACTCAAACAATCTAAGGGCGGGGATTTTAATTTAAGAACAGTTACCCAACTTCCCGCTGGAACAGGAAAAAAAATAAAAGTTGCTGTTTTATGTGAGCCTGATAAATCTGAAGAAGCGAAAAAAAGTGGAGCAGACATAGTAGGTTCAGATGATTTAATTGAAAAAATTGCAGCAGGAAAATTTGAATTTGATAAACTAATTTGTACACCTGGAATGATGGGAAAAGTTGGAAAACATGGTAAAATTTTAGGACCTAAAGGCTTAATGCCAAATCCTAAACTTGGAACTGTTTCAACGAATATAAACAAATCAGTTAATGATATTAAAACCGGTTTGATAGAAGTTAAACATGATAAAGACGGAAATATTGGAGTATCCATAGGAAGAAAAAGTTTTTCTACTGATAATCTTATAAATAATTTTAAGCATTTTATTGATTTTATTAAAAAAGAGAAACCAGATGCTATTAAAGGTGATTTTGTTAAAAATATATTCGTTACATCTTCAATGGGTGTTTCATATAAAGTAAGCAGTAAAGGAATTTAATTATGATGAACAAAGAATCAAAAAAAACTTACATCGAAGATATGAAAAAAGTCTTTTCCTCAAATGAATCTGTAATGATAGCCCATTATCAAGGTTTAAACGTAGTTCAATTAGATGCCTTAAGAAAAGAACTAAGAGAAAATGAAATTATTTTTAAGGTTACAAAAAATAGAATTACAAAGTTAGCCGTCAAGGACACACCATTAAAAGAACTTGAAAAATTTTTCACAGGCCCTACGGCAGCTGCAATTTCATCTGAACCTTTTTTATCAGCTAGAATTTTAACAAAATTTGCCAAAACTAACGATAACTTAAAAATTGTCGCGGGCTTCATGGAAGGTAAAATTATCGATCAGGCAGAAATTGCCAAAATAGCTAGTTTACCTACCTTACAAGAAGCTAGGGCTCAAATTGTTGGGGTTTTAAATGCCTCAGCTCAAAAAATAATTGGTATTTTACTTGCACAGAGCAAAAAAATGGCTAGTTTATCGCCCGCAGAAGAAATTAAAAAATAATTTACAGGATTAACACATGTCAGATTTAAATAAAATCATTGAAGATTTATCAAAACTTACTGTTGTCGAAGCAGCTGAACTTTCAAAACAACTTGAAGAAAAGTGGGGTGTATCAGCAGCAGTTGCAGCAGCACCAGCCGCAGGTGGAGCAGCAGGTGGAGAAGAAAAAACAGAATTTACTGTTTTTTTGACAGCCTTTGGAGAAAAAAAAATTAATGTTATAAAAGAAGTTAGGGCAATAACTGGTTTAGGTTTAAAAGAAGCTAAAGACTTAGTTGAAGCGGCTCCTAAGGAAGTTAAAGCTGGAGTTGCTAAAAAAGATGCTGAAGAAATGAAATCAAAACTTGAAGCAGCTGGTGCAAAAGTAGAATTAAAGTAAACAAAAAAATTTAGCTATCTTTTATTAAAGTTTAAAAACTTTAATAAATTTTTATTATAAATGAATTTATCTTTTACTCAAAAAAAAAGCATTCGAAAAAACTTTGGTAAGTTGATCGAGGGCTTAGCTATCCCAAACCTTATTGAAGTACAAAAAAATTCTTATAATCAATTTTTAAGCTCAAAATCTATTCATGAAAATGTTGATGAATTAACCAAAGGAATACACAAAACTTTTCAGAGTATATTTCCAATTGAAGATGGAAGCCAAAAATCTACCTTAGAATATATTTCTTACAAACTAGAAAAACCAAAATTTGATGTTTTAGAATGTAAGCAAAGAAGCTTAACATACTCTACTTCTATAAAAGCAAATTTAAGATTAGTTGTCTATGACATCGACCCTGACACAAACACCAAACAAATATTGTCAGCCAAAGAACAAGAAGTATTTATAGGTGAGCTTCCATTAATGACTACAAGCGGAACATTTGTTGTCAATGGAGTCGAAAGAGTTGTTGTAAACCAAATGCACAGAAGTCCAGGTGTTTTTTTCGATCACGACAAAGGGAAAACCCACAGTAGTGGAAAATTACTATTTAATTGTCGTATTATTCCGGGTAGAGGCTCTTGGTTAGACTTTGAGCTTGATCCAAAAGATATTTTATATTTCAGAATTGATAGAAAGAAAAAACTTCCCATCACTACTCTACTTTATGCTTTGGGCGTAACTAGAGAACAAGTAATTGAAACTTATTATACCCAAGATCAATTTACCTATAACAAAGATGCTAAGAAATGGAGTACAAAATTTATTCCAGAAAACTACAAAAGACCCGTAAAACTACCTTACGATTTGATTGATGCCAAAACTAATAAAAACTTTTTAAACAAAGGTGAAAAACTTAACCTGGTTATAGCTAATAAATTAAAAGAAAAAGGACTTGGCAATATTCTTATCTCCAACAATGAAATCATTGGAAAATATATGGCTCATGACATTAAAGAAAAAAATGGTGAATATATAATTAGGTCTGGTTTCGATATAACGGAAGAGTTATTAGAAAAAATTATTTTTAATGAAACTTACACCTTGAAATTAGTAAATATAGATCCGATCAATAAAGGACCTTATTTATTAGAAACTTTAAAAGTTGAAAAAAACATAGATAAAAGTGAAGCCTTAAATGATATTTATAGAATTTTAAGACCTGGAGAAGCTCCAACAATAGAAGTAGCAGAACAAGTCTTTCAAAATTTATATTTTAATAAAGAACGTTACGATTTATCAGAGGTTGGTAGAGTTAAGCTAAACGCAAAGTTAAACATTAAAAGGGATATTAAAGACACCGTTCTGCATAAAGAAGATATTTTAGCTATCATCCAATTTATGTTGGATTTAAGAGATGGAAAAGGAGATGTTGATGATATTGATCATCTAGGTAATAGAAGAGTTAGATCTGTTGGCGAACTTGTAGAAAATCAATTTAGAATCGGCTTATTAAGGATGGAAAGAACTGTTAAAGAAAAAATGTCGACTTTCCTAGAAATAGAATCTGCGATGCCACAAGATTTAGTGAACGCAAAGCCAATCACAACATCATTAAAAGATTTTTTTGCTACATCGGCACTCTCTCAATTTATGGATCAGACCAATCCATTGTCTGAAATTACCCACAAACGAAGAGTTTCGGCTCTTGGACCAGGTGGACTAACAAGAGAAAGAGCTGGCTTTGAGGTTAGAGACGTTCACCCAACACATTATGGGAGAATTTGCCCAATCGAAACACCAGAAGGACCAAATATTGGTTTAATTAATAGCTTAGCTACTTATTGCCATGTAAACAAATATGGATACATAGAGAGTCCTTATAAAAAAGTGATTAACGGAAAAATATCTAAAGAGATTGATTATCTTTCCGCAATAGATGAAGAAAAGTTTACAATTGCACAAGCAAACTCACCGATTAATAAAGATGGCACATTCGAGGAAGAACTTGTTTCCTGTAGACATAATTTAAATTTCCTGTTGGCCAATAGAGATAGCGTTGATTACATTGATGTTTCTCCAAAACAATTAGTCTCTGTTGCTGCGGCTCTTATTCCTTTTTTAGAAAACGATGATGCCAACAGAGCTTTAATGGGCTCAAATATGATGAGACAAGCAGTTCCTTTGTTAAAACCAGAGTCACCCTTAGTTGGAACTGGAATGGAGTCAGACGTAGCTTTAGATTCAGGTGTCACCATCGTTGCAAGAAGAAATGGTGTTGTTGATAAAATTGACGGTAAACGTATTGTTGCAAAAGCAACAGATGTTAAAGATCTATCTCAATCAGGTGTAGATATTTATAATTTATCAAAATTCAAAAGATCAAATCAAAATACATGTATTAATCAAAGACCGTTAGTTAAAGTCGGAGATGTTATAAAAGCAGGTGATATTATTGCCGACGGTCCAGCTACTAAACTTGGAGAATTAGCGTTAGGTAAAAATGTAACTGTAGCTTTCATGCCATGGCAAGGTTACAATTTTGAAGACTCAATTTTAATTTCTGAAAGATGTGTTACAGATGATGTGTTTACTTCCATTCATATCGAAGAATATGAAGCAATGGCCCGTGATACAAAATTAGGTGCAGAAGAAGTAACTAGAGACATTCCAAATGTAAGTGAAGAAAGTTTAAGAAATTTAGATGAATCAGGAATAGTTTATGTAGGTGCCGAAGTGAAACCCGGTGACATTTTAGTTGGCAAGGTTACACCTAAAAGTGAGACATCTTCTAGCCCTGAAGAAAAGTTATTAAGATCAATATTTGGTGAAAAAGCCACCGATGTCAGAGATTCTTCTCTTAAACTAAAATCCGGTGGAGCTGGAGTTGTAATTGATGTTAGAGTATTTAATAGGCACGGCATAGAAAAAGATGAAAGATCTATTGCTATTGAGAGAGCAGAAATAGAACTAGTTCAGGAAGATAAGTTAGTTGAGGAAGAGATTTTAAATAGAAATATAAAATTAAGAACAATTGATTTAATAAAAAATAAACAAATAAATAAAATTTACAAATCAATAAACGCAAACATAGATATTCAAGTTGACCAATTAAATGATTTAAATCTAAAAGATATTTGGAAACTAACTTTTTCCGACGATATTGTTAGTCAAAATTTATTAAAACTTAAGAAACAATTTGATGAAGCTAGTGAGGATATTAAATTAAGATTCGAAGACAAAGTGATCAAAATTAAACAAGGCGATGATCTTTTACCCACTGTTATGAAAGTTGTTAAAGTTTTTGTAGCGGTTAAGCGAAGATTGATGCCAGGTGATAAAATGGCTGGTAGACACGGAAATAAAGGTGTCGTTAGTAAAATAGTCCCTGTGCAAGACATGCCGTATATGGCTAACGGGAAACCTGTAGATATTGTTTTAAACCCGCTAGGTGTTCCCAGTCGTATGAATGTAGGTCAAATTTTAGAAACTCATTTAGGTTGGGCCTGCTCAGAGTTGGGCGATCAGATAAAAGAATACTTAAAAAATTTTGACGAAACCATCGAAAATCTTAAAAAAAAATTAAAAAGTATCTATGGAGACGAATACTACGAAAATGTTGTTAGTAAATTAAATAAAAAAGAACTATTTGAGCTTGTGGAAAATATTTCTAACGGCGTTCCGATTGCAACTCCAGTATTTGATGGTGCTTCTACGGATGATATTAAAAAAATGTTAGATCTATCTAAATTACCAAATTCAGGTCAAACAACACTGTGGGACGGTTTGTCTGGAGAAAAATTTGATAGACCTGTTACTGTTGGGATTATTTATATGTTAAAATTAAACCATTTAGTCGAAGATAAAATACACGCAAGATCTACTGGTCCATACAGTTTAGTTACGCAACAACCACTTGGAGGTAAGGCACAAATGGGTGGACAAAGATTTGGAGAGATGGAAGTTTGGGCTTTAGAGGCCTACGGAGCTTCTTATACTTTACAAGAAATTCTTACAGTTAAATCTGATGATGTCGCTGGACGAACTAAAGTTTATGAAACTATTGTTAAAGGAAATAATAACTTTGAATCAGGAGTTCCAGAATCATTTAACGTTTTAATTAAAGAAATTAGAGCTTTAGGACTAAACATAGAATTGAATTAATATGGAAAATAATTTAACAAAAAAAACTTATCACAATCACAGTAATAATTTAGCTGAAACTAATTTTAGTAGTATAAAAATTACATTAGCCAGTCCAGAAAAAATTAAATCCTGGTCGTTCGGTGAGATAAAAAAACCAGAAACAATTAACTATAGAACTTTTAGACCAGAAAAAGATGGACTTTTTTGTGCAAGGATATTTGGACCAGTTAAAGATTATGAATGTCTTTGTGGTAAATACAAAAGAATGAAATTTAGAGGAATTATTTGTGAAAAATGTGGTGTTGAAATAACAAAATCAAATGTAAGAAGAGAAAGAATGGGCCACATAGATTTAGCCTGCCCAGTTGCGCATATTTGGTTTTTAAAATCTTTACCAAGTCGAATAGCTCTCGCAATGGACATGAAGTTAAAAGATGTTGAAAGAGTTTTGTATTTTGAAAGTTTCATAGTTGTGGAACCAGGTTTAACAACTTTAAAAAAAAGTGATTTAATTACAGAGGAAGAATTAATCAAAGCCCAAGAAGAATTTGGTGAAGATGCTTTTCAGGCAGGCATTGGCGCGGAAGCTGTAAGAGAAATTCTAATGAGTTTAGATCTAGCAAAAGAACAAAAGAAATTACGTACAGCTCTAGACACCATCAAATCAAAAGTTACAGAAGAAAGAACTATAAAAAGATTAAAACTTGTAGAGTCATTTATTGACTCTGGAAACAAACCAGAATGGATGATTTTAACTACCGTCCCAGTTATACCGCCTGAACTAAGGCCGTTAGTACCTTTGGATGGGGGTAGATTCGCTACTTCAGACCTAAACGACTTATACAGAAGAGTAATCAATCGTAATAATAGATTGAAAAGATTATTGGATCTTAAAGCACCCCACATTATTGTAAGAAATGAAAAGCGTATGTTGCAAGAGTCAGTCGATGCTCTTTTTGACAATGGCAGACGTGGCAGAGTTATTACTGGCACAGGCAAACGTCCTTTAAAATCTTTAGCAGAAATGCTCAAAGGAAAACAAGGAAGGTTTAGACAAAACTTACTTGGTAAACGTGTTGATTATTCAGGTCGATCAGTAATTGTTGTGGGCCCAGAATTAAAACTTCATCAATGCGGTTTGCCAAAAAAAATGGCACTAGAATTATTTAAACCATTTTTGTACGCAAGATTAGATAAACTTGGTTTAGCAACTACTATCAAACAAGCAAAACGTTTGGTTGAAAAAGAGGTTCCAGAAGTTTGGGATGCTTTAGAATATATAACAAGGGAACATCCGATTTTATTAAACAGAGCACCTACTTTACATAGACTCGGTGTACAAGCTTTTGAAGTTAAGCTGATTGAAGGATATGCAATCGAACTACATCCTTTAGTTTGTGCTGCATTTAATGCAGACTTCGACGGAGATCAAATGGCTGTACATATTCCTCTAAGTTTAGAGGCTCAACTTGAAGCCAGAGTTTTAATGATGTCGACAAATAATATTTTAAGTCCATCAAATGGAAAACCTATTATTGTCCCGAGCCAAGATATTGTTCTTGGTATTTACTATCTTTCCCAATCTGATGATAAAAATGATGACAAACCAAAAGGTATTTTTTCTAATATAGAAGAAATTAGTCACGCGATAGAGAACAAGGATATCAGTTTACATTCAAAAATTATTTCTGTTTTTGAAACTGTCGATGAAAAAGGTGTTAAAATAAATCAAAAATACACAAGTACTGCAGGTAGATTTTTATTAGCTAGTGTTCTACCTAAACATCATAAAATTAAATTTACAATAATCGATAGACTTTTAGCAAAGAAAAATGTCTCTGAAATAATAGATACTATCTTTAGATTTTGCGGCCAAAAAGAAACAGTTATTTTTTGTGATCGGATTAAATCACTAGGTTTCAAACACGCATTTAAAGCAGGAATATCTTTCGGCAAAGATGATTTAATTATACCTGAGACAAAAGTTAATTTAATAAATCAGACTAAAAAAAAGATCGAAGAATATGAAAAACAATATTCAGATGGACTAATTACTAGAGGTGAAAAATATAATAAAGTTGTAGATATTTGGTCTAAATGTACCGATACGGTTGCAAATGAAATGATGAAAGAAATTTCCTCAGCACAAAAAATTTTCCCAGACGGAAGAATAGAAACTAACTCAGTATTCATGATGGCAGATTCTGGAGCTAGAGGGTCACAAGCTCAAATGAAACAGCTTGCTGGAATGAGGGGATTAATAGCCAAGCCATCTGGAGAAATTATTGAAACTCCTATTATGGCTAATTTTAAAGAAGGACTGACCGTGCTAGAATACTTCAATTCAACACACGGAGCTCGAAAAGGTCTTGCAGATACTGCTTTAAAAACTGCAAACTCAGGATATTTAACGAGAAGACTTTGTGATGTTGCTCAAGATTTACAAGTAACAATAAAAGATTGCGGTTCTAAATCTTCCATTAACATTACTGAAATTATAGAAGGTGGAAATATTCTAGTTAGTTTATCAGAGAGAGTTTTAGGTAGAACACCTGCTCTTGATATAAAACACCCTATTACCGGTGAAGTTATAATTAAAAAGAAAAAATTATTAGACGAAGCTGACTGTGAATTAATTGATGCAGCAGGCGTTAAATCAATCCAAGTTTATTCTGTTATTACGTGCATAGCAGAGAGAGGAGTTTGTCAGACATGCTATGGACGAGACCTTTCTAGAGGAAAATTAGTGAGTATAGGGGAAGCTATTGGAATGATCGCAGCTCAATCAATTGGAGAGCCTGGAACACAATTAACAATGAGAACCTTCCACGTTGGAGGAACAGCACAAATTAAAGAAGAGTCTCAAATTATTTCCCAGAACGTAGGTAAGCTTAATATAATAAACAAAAACCTTATTGAAGATTCTAAGAAAAATATAATTGTTATGGGAAGAAATACAGAGCTTTCAATCGAAGATAATAACGGTATTCAATTAGGTATTTATAAAGTGATTTATGGATCAAAACTATTTTTTAAAGATGGCGACATGATTGAAAAAGGCAAAAAAATTGCAGAGTGGGACCCTTACACTTTGCCTGTAATAGCAGAAACAAGCGGTGTAGTTAACTACATGGATCTTGTTGAAGGAACCTCTTTAACGGAAACTATGGATGATTCTACAGGTATTTCTTCTAAATCAGTTACAGATTGGAAATCACTTTCCAAGAACACAGAACTTAAACCTAGACTGACTCTTAGAAATGATAAAGGTGAAGTTATTAAAAAAGCAGACGGAAACGTTGCTAGATATTTTTTAGTTCCAGATTCAATTTTGTCTGTTAAAGATGGTCAAAAAGTTTCTGCTGGTGATGTTCTGGCTAGACTACCTAAAGAGACTTCTAAAACTAAAGATATCACTGGTGGCTTACCAAGAGTGGCTGAGTTATTTGAAGCCAGAAAACCTAAAGATAGCGCTATTATAGCTGAGAATGATGGATTAATAGAATTTGGAAAAGAAATACGTGGAAAGCAAAAGATTTCTATTGTTTCTTCTAAGGGCGATGCTTCAAACTATTTAATTCCCAAAGGTAAACACGTTAATTTTAATCAAGGTGAAAAAATTAAAAAAGGTGAATACCTACTTGATGGCAGCCCATTGCCACATGACATTCTAAGGATTCTAGGAGTTGAAAGACTAACAGAGTTTTTTGTTACAGAAGTACAAGAAGTTTACAGGCTTCAAGGTGTTGTGATTAACGATAAACATATTGAAACTATAGTTAGACAGATGCTGAAAAAAGTTGAAATTAAAGAACCTGGAGATTCAGATTTCCTATTACATGAAACAGTAGACTTGATCGATATGGTTAAGTTGAATGACGATTTAAAAAAAGAAGGCAAAAAGCCCGCCGTATATGAAAGAATTTTACTAGGTATCACAAAAGCATCTCTACAGACTAAATCATTTATCTCGGCGGCTTCCTTCCAAGAAACAACTAGAGTACTTACTGATGCCTCTATTAGAGGAAAAGTTGATTACCTAGAGGGTTTAAAAGAGAATGTGATAGTGGGCAGATTAGTTCCAGCCGGCACAGGTCTTACTAAAATGGGCTGGGATAAAGAAGCAAGAAAACAAGACGAATTAAGGCTGGCTGAGATTAAGAAAAAACAGCTAGAGACACCCCCTGCAGCAGAATAAACCCTTAAAAATAAAATAGATTTTACCTATTAAATATTGACTTTTAACTTTTCAATGTTAATTTAGCGCAATTTTGATAGTTAGAAGTAAGGTAGTATTTAACCTTAAACACTGACTTAAACGTACCTTGAAAAACAAGGTTTACCTTTATCTTTTTTCTTCAAAATTTTTTCTATGCCAACAATTAGCCAATTACTAAGAAAACCTCGGGTAAAACCGATTGCAAGAAACAAGGTTCCCGCTTTAGAAAGACAACCTTTAAAGCGTGGTGTCTGTTTAAAAGTTTACACAACGACTCCAAAAAAACCAAACTCAGCATTAAGAAAAGTTGCAAGAGTAAGATTATCAAATGGATTTGAAGTCACTGCTTATATTCCAGGCGAAGGCCATAACTTACAAGAACACTCAGTAGTATTACTTCGAGGTGGTCGGGTAAAAGATTTACCTGGCGTACGATACCATATTCTAAGAGGAAATTTAGACACACAAGGAATTGCAGCAAGGAGAAAAAGAAGATCATTATATGGAGCCAAGAAACCTAAATAATTTATATTATGTCTAGAAAAAGAAAAGCACCAGTTAGAAAAGTTTTTCCTGATCCTAAATTTAGGTCAGAATTAGTTTCAAAATTTATTAATTGCATTATGTATGATGGCAAAAGGTCTACAGCAGAAAGAATATTATACAATGCTTTAGAAAAAATTAAAGAAACAAACAAACAAGACCCCCTAAAAACTTTTAACGATGCGATTGGTAATGTTAAACCTAATGTTGAGTGTAGATCACGTAGAGTAGGTGGAGCAACGTATCAAGTACCAGTTGAAGTTAAACCAAAAAGAGGTCAAGCCTTAGCATTAAGATGGATTAAAGATGCCACAAGGAATAGAAAAAATAAAACTATGGCTGAGAAATTATATTTTGAAATATTAGATGCCTCACAAAATAAAGGTGCTGCAATTAAAAAAAGAGAAGACACACATAGAATGGCAGAATCAAACAAAGCTTTTGCACATTTTAGATGGTAATTATTTATGACTGAAATAAAATATCCTTTAGAAAAATATAGAAACATTGGAATCATGGCACATATTGATGCTGGAAAAACCACTACTACCGAAAGAATTTTATATTATACAGGCAAAAGCCATAAAATTGGTGAAGTACATGATGGTGCTGCAACCATGGACTGGATGGAACAAGAACAAGAAAGAGGCATAACAATTACTTCTGCTGCTACCACATGTTTTTGGAACGAGCATAGAATAAATATTATTGATACACCTGGACACGTTGATTTTACAATCGAAGTAGAAAGATCTTTAAAAGTTTTAGACGGGGCCGTTTGTGTTTTCGATGGTGTTGCAGGCGTTGAGCCACAATCAGAGACAGTTTGGAGACAGGCGGATAAGTACAAAGTACCAAGAATATGTTTTGTTAATAAACTAGACAGAACTGGTGCTGATTTTTATATGTGCGTAGACATGATTAAAGATAGACTAGGATGTAAGCCGTTAGTTTTACAATTACCCATCGGATCTGAAGCAGATTTAAGAGGCATAGTCGACCTGGTTAAAATGAAAGCTGTTGTTTGGCAAAATGAAGATCTTGGAGCAAAATTTGATGTTGTAGATATTCCAGCTGACTTAAAAGAAAAAGCAGACCAGTATAGAAAAGAACTTGTAGAAGCGGCAGTTGAAGAAGATGAAAAATTAATGGAAGCTTATCTTGAAGGAACAGAACCTTCTGAATCTGATCTCAAAAAATGTATAAGAAAAGGAACTTTAGGATTTAATTTTGTTCCAATAACTACAGGCTCAGCTTTTAAAAACAAAGGTGTTCAACCTCTTCTAGATGCGGTAGTTGACTACTTGCCTAGCCCTATGGATATCGGTTCTATTGAAGGGACAAAACTTGGAACAGAAGATAAAGTTCAAATGAAATTTGGAGACAACGAACCATTTAGCGCTTTAGCTTTTAAAGTAGCAAACGACCCTTTTGTTGGATCGTTAACTTTTATAAGAATTTACTCTGGCACTATTAAAACTGGAACGAGCGTTTATAATTCATCAAGAGAAAAAACAGAACGTGTTGGCAGAATGTTATTAATGCATGCCAACAGCAGAGAAGACACTAAAGAAGCGACAACTGGAGATATAGTTGCATTAGCAGGACTTAAATTTACTGTAACGGGACATACACTCTGCGATGAAGACAAACCAATATTGTTAGAACCTATGGAATTTCCGGATCCAGTTATAGAAATTGCTGTTGAGCCTAAAACGAAAGCTGACCAAGAAAAAATGGGAGAAGCTTTAGGTAGATTGGCTAAAGAAGATCCTTCATTTAGAGTCACATCTGACGAGGAATCTGGTCAAACCATTATTAAAGGAATGGGAGAGTTACACTTAGATATAATTGTAGATAGAATGAAAAGAGAATTTAAAGTAGAGGCTAATATTGGAGCCCCACAGGTAGCTTATAGAGAAACAATACTCAATTCAGCAGAAGTCACATATATACACAAGAAACAAAGTGGTGGCTCAGGACAATTTGCCAAAGTTACCCTAAGCGTAGAACCACTAGAACCTGGTGCAGGAAGAGAAATTGAAAATAAAATTAAAGGTGCCTCTATCCCAAAAGAATTTATTCCTGGCGTAGAAAAAGGTGTCGAGTCAGTTGCGGAGAGTGGAATTTTAGCAGGTTTTCCAATAATTGATTATAAAGTTACAATATTAGACGGTTTACATCATGATGTAGATTCAAGTGTTTTAGCTTTTGAAATAGCATCTAGGTATTGTTTTAAAGAATTATGTCAGAAAGCTACATTAAAACTTTTAGAACCGATTATGAAAGTTGAAGTTGTTACACCTGAAGATTTTATGGGTGATGTGATTGGTGACTTAAATAGTAGACGTGGCCAAGTTGGATCTACAGAAGCCAGAGGTAACGCTACAGCCATAGCGGCAACAGTACCGTTAGCTAATATGTTTGGTTACATAAATACTTTAAGATCAACAACACAAGGAAGAGCTCAATACACAATGCAATTTAGTCATTACGATAAAGTCCCTCAAAATGTGCAAGACGAGGTAACAAAGAAATTAGCTTAATTTTATGGACAAACAAAATATAAGAATACATTTAAAAGCCTATGATAATAAAATCTTAGATTTATCTACGGAAGAAATAGTTAACACAGCTAAAAGAACGGGTGCTCAAGTTAAAGGTCCGATACCACTTCCTACAAGAATTGAAAAATATACAGTTTTAAGATCACCACATATTAATAAAAAAAGTAGAGAACAATTTGAGCAAAGAACACATAAAAGATTAATTGATATTATTGAACCAACACCACAAACTGTTGAAGCACTTATGAAATTAGACTTAGCGTCAGGTGTTGATATAGAGATTAAAATATAAAATATGACTTTAGGATTACTAGGAACTAAAATTGGCATGACAAGAGAATTTTTGACGAATGGTCAATCCGTTCCTGTGACCGTAATTAAAGTTGAAAAAGGTAGAGTGCTAGATATTATTACCAAAGAAACTAGAGGGTATTCTGCATTAAAAGTTGGTTTTTTCCCAATCAAGAGTTCAAAATTAACCAATCAAATGAAAGGTTATTTTACGAAAAAAAACACAGAACCTAAAAAAGTTTTAAAAGAATTTCGTTTAGATAACGTCGATGAATTTAAAGAAGGGAATGAATTTGGTTTAGAGATATTAAAAGATACTAAATTTGTAGACGTTAGATCTAAAACTATTGGTAAAGGCTTTGCAGGTGTGATGAAAAGATGGAATTTTGGTGGCTTAAGAGCCTCACATGGTGTTTCTGTTTCACATAGATCTCACGGATCTACCGGTCAAAGACAAGATCCGGGTAGGGTTTTTAAAGGAAAAAAAATGGCTGGGCATATGGGCGACAAACAAAGAACAATGTTAAATTTAGAAATAATAAAGTCTGATGTCGAGAATAATCTACTTTATTTAAAAGGATCAATACCTGGATCAAAAAATTCTAAAGTTTTAGTCAGACAATCCATCAAAGTTGTTAGAAGAAAAACATTAGTTCAAAAAATTGAAGCTAAAGCAAAGGAAGCTGCAGCAGCTAAAGGTAAAAAAAAATAATATGAAGTTTGATTTATTAAACCTAGATGGCGGAAAACCTGAAACGATTGACGTTTCGGATAAAATTATGAATTTAAAATTCAATCACAAACTAATTAAGTATGTAATTGACTGGCAATTGAATCATCAAAAACCAAGAACCGCAAAAACAAAACAAAGAAATGAAATTAAGGGTTCTACTAAAAAGATTTATGCTCAAAAAGGAACCGGTCAAGCAAGACATGCCAGCAAAAAAGCACCTTTATTTGTTGGTGGAGGTCAAGCTCACGGACCAAAAGGAGCAGTTTACAAAATTAAAAAAATAAATAAAAAAGTTAGAAAATTAGCTCTCGCACAAACTTTGGCTAAAAAAAACGTAGATAAACAATTGTATATTTTATCAGATGTAAAAAAAGAATTTAATAAAACAAAAAATTTTAATAAATTTTTATTAAACAATAAGTTGTCAAATGCTTTAATAGTTTCAGATAAAAATTCTGAGAAAAACTTCTCAAGATCTGCACGAAATATAAAAAATATAAAAATAATAAGTGATGAGGGCGCAAATATTTACGATATGTTAAAATTTACTAACGTAATTATCACCTCTACATCAATGAAAAAAATTGAAACTAGGTTATTAGATGAAAAAAATTAATTCAACAGATTCCATACGAAATCCTATAGTTACAGAAAAAGCTACCATTTTATCTGAATATAATAAAACCGTTTTTAAAGTACATTCTGGTGCTAATAAAAAATCTATTAAAAAAAATATAGAAAAACTATTCAAAGTAACTGTAATTAAAGTGAATATTATTAACTCAAAAGCCAAAAATAAAATTAAACAAGGAAAATTATCTACTAAACCAGGATACAAAAAAGCAATTATAACTCTTAAAAAAGGTCAAAGTATTGATCTATCAACTGGAATTTAATTATGGCACTAAAAACATTTAAACCTTACACGAAATCAGTTCGAGGAACAGTGCTAGTCGATAAAAGCCAATTATGGAAAGGTGACTCCTATAAGCCTCTTACTGTCGGACAGCACTCGACCGGCGCAAGAAACAACATGGGAAGAATTACTTCTAGACATAGAGGTGGTGCTCATAAGCACAAATATAGAATTATAGATTTTCATAGATCAAAAAGAAACATCAAAGGTGTAGTCGAGAGGATTGAATACGACCCTAATAGGACTAGCTACATTGCTTTAATTAAGTATGACGATAAAGACATGAAATATATTATTTGCCCGCAGAAATTGGAAATTGGTGACACGGTAGAAGCTGGAAAAAATGTTGAAATTAAAGTTGGTAACTGTTTAGAGCTAATTGATATTCCACAAGGCAGTGCAATTCACAACATAGAATTAGTACCCAATTCAGGAGGCAAGATGGCTCGATCAGCAGGTTCATCTGCAACTTTAACTGGTTTTGATGGAGATCATGCAATAATACGATTAGGTTCCGGGGAAACAAGAAAAGTCAGTAGCAAATGTATGGCAACACTTGGGTCCGTTTCTAACCCAGACCAAAAAAATATTAAAATTGGTAAAGCTGGTAGAACAAGATGGAAAGGTCAAAGACCGCAATCAAGAGGTGTGGTAATGAATCCAGTAGATCACCCGCATGGTGGAGGTGAAGGAAAAACATCTGGAGGAAGAAACCCTGTTTCGCCTTGGGGACAGTCTGCTAAGGGATTAAAAACTAGAAGACCTCAAAGAAGTGATAAAATGATAATTTCAAGAAGAAAGAAGAGAAAATAATTATGGCTAGATCTGTCTGGAAAGGACCATTTGTACATCCAAGTTTATTAAAAAAAATTGATAAAATTAAATCTGGTGAACCTAAAAGACCTATTAAAACTTGGTCGAGAAATTCAACTGTAATACCAGATTTTGTTGGTCATAGTTTTTTAATACATAACGGTAAATCATTTATACCTATAACTATTTCTGAGGAAATGGTTGGGCACAAATTAGGAGAGTTTGCAGCTACAAGAACATTCAGAGGTCATACACCAGCAGATAAAAAAGCAGCTCCAGCAACAGCTAAACCAGGAGGAGCAGGTGGAAAAAAATAGTATTTCAGTTACAGCAGTAAATAAAAACGTTAGATCAAGTACACGTAAAATAGCTTTAATTCTAGATTTTATAAAAGGAAAAAAAGCCGATGTCGCAATTCGAGATCTAGAGTTTACAAGAAAAAGAATAGCACACGATGTTAAAAAAACAGTGCAATCTGCTGTTGCCAATGCTGAAAATAATTATCAATACGATATTGACAATCTTTATATAAAAGAAGCATATGTAGGCAAGTCGATTGTTATGAAAAGATTTCGACCGCGAGCTAAGGGTAGAGCAAGTGCAATCAAAAAACCTTTTGCTAGAATTACAATTGTACTAGGAGAAAAAAAAGAGACTAAAAAAGAAATTAAGAACGAACCTGTGAAAAAAATTATAAAAGAGGCTAAAAAATAATTATGGGACAAAAAATTAATCCAATAGCATTTAGATTAGGCGTTAACAAAGGTTGGGACTCGATCTGGTTTGCTAAGAAAAAAGAATTTGGAAAATATTTAATAGAAGACTTTAAAATTAGGAAATACATTCAAAAAAATATATTAAACTCAGGCGTTTCTGATATTATTATTGAAAGATCAGGAAAAAAATTAATTGTATCAATACATACTTCTAGGCCTGGTTTTGTTATTGGAAAAAAAGGTGCTGATATTGAAAAAATTAAATCGAATGTCATTAAAATTTCAAAAGATAGTGAAGTTACAATAAATATTAAAGAAATTAAAAAACCAGAGTTGAACGCATACTTGGTAGCTGAGAATATTGCCACACAATTAGTAAAAAGGATAGCGTACAGAAGAGCTATTAAAAGAGGAATGCAATCAGCGATGAGGCTTGGTGCTCTAGGAATAAAAGTAATGGCAAGTGGTAGATTAGCCGGAATTGAAATAGCTAGAACTGAATGGGAAAGAGAAGGAAGTATTCCCTCACATACCTTAAGAGCCAACATTGACTACGGTACAGCTGAAGCTTTGACTACATATGGGATTATAGGAATTAAAGTTTGGATTTACAAAGGTCAATTATTTGAAAAAGATGTGGATCAAGTAAAAAAAGAAAGAGTGAAAAATAAAAATGCTACAGCCAGTTAGAACAAAATTTAGGAAAGCCTTTAAAGGCAGAATTCACGGTAAAGCAACGAGAGCTGCTGTTCTAAACTATGGAACATACGGTTTGAAAGCTCTTGAACCAGAAAGAATTATTGGAAAACAAATAGAAGCAGCTAGAGTAGCTCTTACTAGATACATGAAAAGAACTGGAAGAGTCTGGACAAGAATATTTCCTAATATTCCTGTTTCTAAAAAACCCACTGAAGTAAGAATGGGTAAAGGAAAAGGTAATATTGAGTATTATGCATGCAGAGTTAAACCAGGTAGAATCATATTTGAAGTTGACGGCGTAACAGAAGATATTGCTAGAATTGCCTTATACAAAGCGTCTGCAAAACTACCAATTAAAACTAAATTTATTAAAAGATAACAATGGCTAAAAATAAAAAAGAAGATAAAAAACTAACTGGTGAACAGGCTGTTAAAAAAATTCAGACTTTAAAAAAAGATTTATTTAATATTAGATTTAAAAAAATTAATGGACAAGTTGAGAACCCGGCTCAATATAGTGAAATTAAAAAAAGTATAGCGCGATTATACACAACAATAAATGCAAAGGTTTCTAAATGAGTAAAAGAGTATTAAAAGGAAAAGTTGTAAGCACAAAAAACAATAAAACTATTGTTGTGCAAGTTGTGAGAAAATTCCAACACCCATTCTATGGTAAGGTTATATCAGAAACAAAAAAATACCATGCTCACGATGAGGATAATAAATTTAAAGAAGGTGATGTAGTTGAAATTATTGAGTGCGCTCCTATTTCTAAGAAAAAAACTTGGGAGGTAACAAAGAAATGATACAAAACCACACTGAATTATTAGTTGCAGACAACACAGGAGCTAAACGAGTAGAGTGCATAAAAGTACTCGGTGGATCAAAACGAAGATACGCAGGTGTCGGCGATTTAATTGTAATAACTGTAAAAGACGCAATACCTAAAGGAAAAGTTAAAAAAGGTACAGTTCATAGAGCTGTTGTAGTTAGAACTAGAAAAGAAATTTTTCGGGATGACGGATCAAAAATTCAATTTGATCATAATGCTGTTGTCCTGACAGACGAAAAAGGCGAACCAATTGGAACAAGGATATTTGGACCTGTTACAAGAGAATTAAGAGCGGCGGGGCATACAAAAATTATATCTTTAGCTCCGGAGGTGATTTAAATATGAAAATTAAAATGGGAAATCAAGTTAAGATTATAACTGGGAAAGATAAAGGCAAAACAGGTGAAGTTATTGAAATTAATCGAAAATTAAACTTACTAAAAGTGAAAGCTATAAATCTTGTTAAAAAACACCAAAAGCCAACCAAAGAAAACAAAGGTGGAATTATTTCGAAAGAGAGCTTTGTACATTACTCAAATGTTAAAAACTTAGAAACAAAAAAGGAAGCAGTAAAAAAATAGACAAATGACACCTAGATTAAAAAATATATATGAAAAAGAAATTTTACCAAAATTGATGGCAAAATTGAATTATACAAATAAACATCAAGCTCCAAAAGTTATCAAAGTTGTATTAAATGTTGGTCTTGGTGAAGACGCAACAGATGCAAAAAAAGTTAAATCTTGTCAAGATGATATATCTTCAATCACTGGTCAAAAAGCTATTGTAACTAAATTTAGAAAATCTATTGCTAATTTTAAAACTAGAAAAGGATTTGCAGCCGGTGTTAAAGTTACATTAAGATCAGTAAAAATGTATGAATTTATTGATAGGCTCATAAACATAGCCCTTCCTAGAATTAAAGATTTTAGAGGATTAAGTGAAAATGGTATCGATAAGTTTGGAAATTATAGCTTTGGCATAAAAGAACATATTATCTTTCCTGAAGTCAACTTTGATAAAGTTGATAAAATTAGAGGAATGGATATTACTCTTGTTTGTAAAAGCAAATCCAAAGAAGCCACGTATGAACTGTTAAAAGAACTCAATTTTCCATTAACCAATACAAAGAAACATAATTAACTATGGCTAAAACAAGCGCAATACAAAAAAATCTTAAAAGAATTAAGCTTACGGCTAAATTTTTAAAAAAAAGAACTGAATTGAAGAAAATTATAAAAAATAAAGAATTACCTTTATCTGATAGATTTGCCGCTCAGTTAAAATTAAGTAAACTTCCAAGAAACTCTTCGAAAATAAGAGTTGTTAACCGTTGCGAAATTACAGGAAGACCGCACGGTGTTTATAGAAAATTAAAAATGTCAAGGATAGCACTCAGAGAAATGGCTTCCTCTGGAAAAATTCCAGGTATGACTAAATCAAGCTGGTAAAGGAAAAAATATGACTTTAATGGATCCAATAGGAGATATGTTTACAAGAATTAGAAATGGTCAGTTAAGACTATTGTCTAAAGTTGAAATGCCGTCATCAAACTTCAGATTAAAAATTTTAGAAGTTTTAAAAAGTGAAGGATTTATTTCTAGTTATCATATTGAAAAAAAAGAAAACAATAAGGTTTCTCTACTTGTGGACTTAAAATACTACGAAGGTATGCCAGTAATTAGAGAAATCAAAAGAGTCTCTAAACCTGGTAGGAGAGTATATTCAAGTGCAACAAGCATCCCAAGAATTCAAAATGGCTTAGGTTTAGCAATAATCTCAACCAACAAAGGTATAATGTCTGATATCGATGCAAGGAAAAATAATATTGGTGGAGAGATAATTTGTAGAGTATTTTAATGTCTAAAATTGGAAAAAAAAATATAACTATACCAAAAGATTCTTCAGTTAAATCTGAAAATGGACTTGTAATTGTAACTGGGCCTAAAGGATCAAAAACTCTATCTGTAAGTGATAAAATATTCTCAATGACAATAAATGAAAATAATGAATTTAACATTAAGCCTTTAGCTAAAGACCTGGACACAAAAACCTCTGTTATGTGGGGTACATATAGAAGTTTAATTAATAACGCTGTTTTAGGTGTCTCCAAAGGACATGAAAAAATTCTAGAACTTAAGGGAGTAGGTTTTAGAGCTACTTTAAAAGGTGAAATATTAAATCTTCAATTAGGCTTCAGCCATGACATTAACTTTAAAATCCCAAAAGAAGTAAAAATGACAGTTGAAAAGCAAATTATAATTACTATTACAGGAGTTGATAAGGAATTAGTTTCAAAAGTTGCTTCTGACATTAAAGCTTTTAAACCTGTAGAACCCTACAAAGGAAAGGGTATCAGAGAAAGAGGTCAATTCGTCCTTAGAAAAGAAGGGAAAAAGAAATAATATGAAAAAATTAAATAACGCTAAAAAAAGAGAACTTAGAAACAGAAAAAAATTAAAAAACGTATCCACAAATCGATATAGAATATCTGTTTTTAAATCTTTAAAAAATATTTCTGCACAAATAATAGACGATAAAGAGAAAAAAACACTTGTATCGGTTTCATCTATTGAAAAAGAAATTAAAGCTAATAAAAAGAAGAAAAGTGAAGTATCTGTCTTAATAGGTGAAATATTAGCTAAAAGAGCTGTAGAAAAAAAAATTACCAATGTTTATTTTGATCGTGGCTCTTACAAATACCATGGAAGAATAAAAATGTTTGCAGACTCATTGAGAAAAAATGGATTGGAGTTTTAAATGGCTGAATGGCAAAAAAGAGTTAGTGAATACAAAGAAAGATTAGTAGCGATTAACAGAATAACTAAAGTTGTTAAAGGTGGAAGAAGATTTGGTTTTGCAGCTTTAGTAGTTGTTGGAAACGAAAAAGGTTCAATTGGAGTAGGCTCCGGTAAATCAAAACAAGTACCAAACGCTATTAAAAAAGCCACTCAAGACGCTACTAGAAATTTAATAAAAATTTCCCTTAAGGATGGGAGAACATTACACCACGATGTCAAAGGTAGAAATGGATCAGGTCAAGTTATAATGAGATCTGCTCCTGCGGGTACAGGTATTATTGCCGGCGGACCCATAAGAGCCGTTTGTGACGTTCTTGGAATACAAGATATCGTAGCTAAATCGGTTGGATCTGCAAATCCGCATAATGTGGTAAAAGCTTCTCTTGCTGCTCTATTATCTCAAGCATCACCAAAACTTCTTTCTGCGATGAGAGGAAAAAAAATATCTGAAATTGTGTCCAAAAGAGAAAATACAAAATGAAACTAAATAATTTAGTAAAAACAAACACCAAAAAAATTAGACCTGGTCGTGGTATTGGTTCTGGTAAAGGAAAAACTGGAGGTAGAGGAATAAAAGGTCAAAAATCTAGATCTGGTGTAGCCATTAAAGCATTCGAAGGTGGTCAAACTCCTTTATATAGAAGGCTGCCAAAAAGAGGATTTAAATCATTTGCACCAGACAATACAGCTATTATAAATCTTTCATATCTACAAAAATTTCATGACAATAAAAGAATTGATCTTAATGCTCCCATCGACCTTAAATTACTTCAGGAAAAAAAAATAATTAATAAGAAATATATCAAACTAAAAATCTTAGGGGACGGAGAAGTTAAAAACAAAACAAATATAACTGCTAACTTTGCCTCTAAACAAGCTTTGGTTAAAATAGAAAAAGCTGGTGGAAGTATTAATATACTTAAAAAATTTGTAAAAAGACAAGCACAACCTAAAATAAAAAAAGATGTAGCGTCTCTTGAAATTCTAAAAAAAAATAAATCATAATGTCTAACGAAAACTTAAATCAAGGTGCTTTTGCTAAAGCTAACGATTTAAAAAGTAGAATTTTTTTTACTATAGGTATTTTAATTGTATATAGATTAGGTACATACGTGCCTTTAGCAGGTATAGACCCGCAGGCACTGACTCAAATAATGAGCGAAAGCCAAAAAGGTCTTCTTGGCATGTTTAATGTTTTTTCCGGGGGTGCCGTGACACGTATGGCTATATTTGCTCTAGGAATTATGCCGTACATATCTTCTTCAATAATAATCCAACTTTTAACAGGTGTCTCAGACTATTTTAAAAATTTAAAAGAACAAGGTGAAATAGGTAGAAAAAAAATTACTCAACTGACAAGATATGGGACTGTATTTATAGCATGCCTACAAGGATGGGGAGTGTCTGTTGGCTTGGAAAATGCGGGCTCTTTAGTTCTTGATCCGGGTATGTCATTTAGACTAATAACAACTATTTCATTAGTTGCCGGTACTACTTTTTTGATGTGGCTTGGAGAACAAATCACACTAAGAGGTGTGGGTAATGGAATTTCTTTAATAATTTTTTCTGGAATTGTTGCGGAAATACCAAGAGCCTTAGCTTCTACTTTTGAACTGGGACGAACTGGTGCGCTTTCAGCTGGATTAATTGTACTTATTTTTATATTGGTAATTTTTACAGTTCTTTTTATAGTTTTCTTTGAAAGAGCTATGCGAAAGATTTTAATCAACTATCCAAAAAGACAAATGGGAAATAAAGTTTATGGTGGAGAGTCTTCACACTTACCACTTAAAATAAATACAGCTGGTGTTATACCTGCAATTTTCGCTTCTGCATTGTTGCTATTACCAGTAACATTAGCCAATTTTGGTTTTTCTGATTCAGATACATTTTTAAGTATTTCCTCAATGTTCACACAAGGACAGCCACTTTATATGTTGCTTTATGCATCCGGAATTGTTTTCTTTTGCTTTTTCTACACATCAATAGTTTTTAACCCAAAAGAAACTGCAGAAAATTTAAGAAAATATGGCGGTTATATTCCTGGTATTAGGCCCGGCGAAAGATCAGCTGAATATATTGAAACTATTTTAAACAGACTAACAACTATAGGTGCAATATATTTAACGTTTGTTTGTCTGATGCCTGAATTTTTAATTTCAAAATATCCAATCCCTTTTTATTTAGGGGGAACATCAATTTTAATCGTAGTTGTTGTGGCTATGGACACAGTGACTCAAGTGCAAACTAGATTAATGAGCTCCCAGTACGAGTCTTTAATTAAAAAAACTAAATTCGGAAAATAAACTAACCTAAGATGAATATTATTATTTTTGGTCCTCCTGGCGCAGGGAAGGGAACTCAATCTGAATTTATATTAAAAAAATTTAATCTTTTTAAATTATCAACAGGGGACCTGTTAAGAAATGAAATAAATAAAAAAACACCCTTGGGATTGAAGATTACTTCAATTGTTAACTCTGGTGCTTTAGTTTCAGATGATATTATAAATAACTTAATTGAGAATATTGTTTCAAATAAAGAGTATAAGAAAAAAATTATATTTGATGGTTATCCCAGGAACTTACCTCAAGCTGAAAATTTAAGTAAACTTCTTCTTAAACATGATCAAAAAATTGATATTGTTATTAGATTAAAAGTTTCTTTAGATGTCATTAAAAAAAGAATTACTGGTAGAGTTATGTGCGCTAAGTGCGGAAAAACATATAATATATTTTTT
>Ga0307986_10000615_pt1 | contig 26144 bp, 21 predicted proteins | sample EllFjometageno82_FD_203170 | JGI IMG/M metagenome (GOLD analysis project Ga0307986, IMG submission 203170) | Marine microbial communities from Ellis Fjord, Antarctic Ocean - #82 | ecosystem: Environmental > Aquatic > Marine > Unclassified | place: Southern Ocean | collected 2014-10-09 | reverse complement strand
CAGCATAAGCGTTTCCACTCAACAATAAACCCAGAACCACGATCCCTAAAAGTTTTTTCATGAACCAAGATCCTAGCACAAAATCAGTTCACACACAGTTCACAATTTCAGTCAAACTTCTGAGTGTTTCTAGATTAGGTTGCATCAACAATGTTGCAAAATAAGGATTATAGAAGCACGGTCTGGGGCACCGGGTAACAGAACGCCCCTTACCACTCTCCTGCTTCTCTTTATTTATAATGCTGATTAACGTTTAGATTACTTTTCTATAAATTTGCAGTGTAGATCTATAATTTTTGCATAAGCGTTCCCACTCAACAACAAACCCAGAACTATGATCCCTAAAACCTTTTTCATGAACCCTGATCCTAGCACTAATATCTTTGGCGGGCTAGTGGCGGGATTTTAGGTAATTTTCTACCTTTACGTATTTCAAATTTATTGCAAAATAAGGGTTATAGAAGTATTGTCTGGGGCACCGGGTAACAGAACGCCCCTTTTAAAGGAATTGAAAAATTATGAATATAAATCAATACCAAGCTGAGTTTAGAAAATTATTTAATTCAGTAAATAGTTTAAAACGACCTGAAGCCCTTGCATATTTTTTAGTAGCTGAACTTGTTTATCTTTATTTAGTTGTTGAAGAGATTTTAGTAGATAGTAAATTTAAAAAAAACATTTTCACAGAACCATTATTTATTTTAAGGAATATAAATTTAAAAATTTTAAATTTTAAAAAAATTTCTCATAATTTATCAGATACTAAAACCAAAACTAGACGAAAAGATTATGATAAAATACATAAAGAACATTTCCAAAAACTTTGGATAAATTTTTCAAAAAAACAATTTATAAATGATAGATTAAATCCATACATTAAAAGAATAAAAATCAATAAATTAATACCTTTAATCAAAGGAAAAAAATGTATTGATTTCGGTTGTGGACATGGACAATTTTTAATGGCTCTAAAAAAATTGGGTGCAGAATATTGTTTAGGTTTGGATTTTGGTAAAAGCTCTGTTCAATATGCAAATCGTATGTCAAAAATTTTAAAGTTTGATCAAAAAAAAATAAAATATATTTATTGTGATGCTGCTAACGCTAAAAGTATTAAAAATGAGTCTTTTGATTTTGCTATTCAAAATGGAGTATTTCATCATATTATAAATAATAAGAAAGAAATTAAAGCTTATAAAGAGGTATACAGAGTTTTAAAAAAAGGTGGATATTTTTTTATTCAAACTGCAGGTGCAGGTCAAGATAATCTTAGAACAGCTACTCTGGAATATTCCACTAAAATTTTAAAAAAATTCGGAGAAGAAAATTTACGAAGTATTATAAATGAATATCCTTTATCAAATAATAAAAAATATATGATTAGAGATAATTTTATTGCTAAATATAAAAACACAACTTGGAGAAAGTATATAAAATTTTTAAGAAGAATTGGATTTAAATTTGTTAGACCTCTTAGGGGCCATGCGAAAACTGACTTTGATACGTTTTTTTCTAAAGATAAATTGTTTAAAAAAAAATTTGGAGAAGGACATATAAGATTACTTTGTAAAAAAATTTAATTAAGTAACGGGGTTTGGAGCACCTCGCAATAGAACGCCCCTACACACTCTTCTACTCCTTTTTATTTATAACACTGATTGATCTTTAGAGATAAGATAGTTGCAATAGAGTTGCTATTTTGATGAAAGTTTTTTCATTTCTTATACTAGAGCTTAATTAGACTTTAATTTTCTATCTTTTTTATTTCTTTCATTATTAATTCATTAATCATTTCAGCACCTTTGTAGGATGGATGATCATCATCGCTGTAAAATATATCTTTGTCGTTATGGGTTATACATCTATTTTTAATGGCATTATTACAAAACAATCTATGAGGGTATACTCTGTAAACGTTATCATTTTTAATAGAATCTAATAATTTAAAACTTAATTTTGTTCTATTTTTATAAACTTCGTAAGAGCTAGTTATTTCTGTAAAATTGAAGGTTTTAGAAAATTTATTTTTTCTACTTAGCCAAATTTTTTTGTTAGGATCCCAACCAACCGCAGGGATCGGGTAAATTAAAATTATTTTATTATTTTTGGAAAGCTTTAAAACTTCACTTTTAAATGAACTTTGAACTGTATCGTATTGTTTGTTGTTAGAAACAAACTTACTAGACCACTTTTTACCTTCAACACCACCCTCCTGATTATCAAAATAATAATTTGATAGATACACTGGTAGTCTTCCACCAAAAATAATGATTGAATTTTTTTCTTTTGATAGGGTTTGTTTCAATTCTGTGAAATAATCATTATTACATGCTCTTATTTTATTGTTCTTTACACGATCAAAGCCTGGAAAAAATAAACATGCTGGTAAAACAGAAGTAATGAAATGATAATTTTCCTTAACTACTCTATTTTTTAAATCAAACATTATGGCCCCCATATGGCTATCACCAACAATATAAATTTTTTTATTTGAAGAAGTATTGAATTCACATCTTATAATAATGCCCTCATCGCAAATTTCATTGTCTGAATTTTTTAATAATTTTCTTTGCTCTTCTGAGCCTCCAAAATTTTTCTTTAGAATTTCTGGAAACCTATTTTTATATGCTTCTTCTCTAATAATTTTATAGTTAAAGATTATTAAAATAGAGATAAAAATTATAATACCGCTAAATATAATTTTAAATTTATTTTTTTTATTTCTACAAGGTCGTTCAATTAAATAGTAAGATAAAATTGATACAATCAAAGCAATAATTCCAATTAATAGTTTTTTAAATATATCTCCATGAGAAAAATTAATTGTTCTAGCAAAGGCAAAAATAGGATAGTGCCAAAGATATAAAGAGTATGAAATTAAACCAATCCCAACAAATAATTTTGTTGAAAGTATTTTGGTAATTATTTCGCTTGAACTAGAGAACCATATAATAAGACAAACTCCAATAATTGGTGACAATGTATAAAATGAAGGATGAAGCATTCTATCATTAAAATAGATAATAGAATGTATAATTAAAATTAAACCAATGCCTGGTAATATTAAATTGAGAGTTTTTTGTTTACTTCTGTGTCCCAAGGTAATTTCAAAATATGCCAAAATAGAGCCTGCTAGCAATTCCCACATTCTTGTGTGAAGAAAGTAAAAAGAAATAGAGGGATAATTTTTACTACTCCATTCTGCTAGTCCTAAACTAATAATAAATCCAAGAGTTAAGATATATATTAAGTATTTCCCAAAATATTTAAATGTAATCAATAAAACTACTGGAAATAAAATATAAAATTGTTCTTCAACCGATAATGACCAAGTATGAAGAAATGGCTTTAATAGCCCATCTATTGCACCATATTCTTGACCAGAGTAATGAAAATAAAAGTTTGAGCTAAATCCAAGTGAATAAAGAATAGATTTTGAAAAATCGATAAAATTACTTGGTATAAAATACATCCAAGCAAAAGGAAGTGACACTAGCATTACTAATAATAATGCTGGTAGTATTCGCCTTATTCGTCTTTCATAAAAATATTTAAATGAAAAAGAGCCTGTCGTGATTAATTCTTTTAAAATAATTGATGTAATTAAATATCCAGAAATGACAAAAAATATATCAACTCCTATAAACCCTCCTTTAAATGTTTGCTGGCCAAGGATATTGATTTGGGCATGATAAAGAACGACAGCTCCAACAGCAATTGCTCGTAGACCATCTATTTCTGGTCGGTAAGTGAGTTTCATTTAAAATCTTTTTTATTTTGTTGATTTTTAATCTCTTCTAACTGTTCTTTAGTTAATTTCATGATTTTTATTGAATCTATTTTAAAAGCTTTTATATTAATAGCGTTGGTTTTCCAACTATAATGGGCTCCTTAAGAAACAATAAATAATGAATATTTTTTCAAAAACTTACGAATACTTTGTCTATAAGCGCTTTGCTAAATATATCTTTAGGAGAGCTGTTAAAGCAAATAGAGGATTATTTGTTTTTTTATTTAATTTATTTTCTAGTGTAAAGAGATCAACTAACAGAATTTTTATTAAAGAAAATTTTTATTACAATACAGAACGTGATTGGAGGTTTTTTAATAAACGACAAGGCTTGTATGCTTATGGCAATGGATTTAAAAAAAGAAAAGATGAATTGCTATCATCATATTTAATAAAAAATTTAGAATTTAACGATAAAGATAATGTAATTGATATTGGTGCTAACAATGGTGATTTTTACTTATGTTTTGAAAAAAAAATTGAGTATCACGGCTTTGAGCCTTCTCCAGTAGTTTTTTCAAATTTGAAATATAATATTAAAAATCAAAATCTATATAATTTGGGTGTTTCAAATGTAGAAGGTAAAAATATAGATTTTTTTTTAAGTGATGAATCTGGAGATAGCTCAATATTACCAATAAATAACTACACTAACAAAATAACCATTGAAACAATAACGCTAGATAACATTATTCATAAAATTCAAAAAAAGATAAAACTTATTAAAGTTGAAGCAGAGGGCTATGAACCAGAAATTTTGCAAGGATTGAAGAAAAATATTAATGAAGTTGAATATATTACTGTTGATTGTGGTTTTGAAAGAGGGATTAAGATGGAAAGTACAATTGCAGAATGTTCAAACTATTTAATTCAAAATAATTTTAGAATGATAAATTTTGGCTTTCCAAGATTAGTTGCTTTATACAAAAACCTAAATTATCAAAAAAATGTACTTTAATAAGGACAATAATTTTTTTCACGGTATTACATGTCATCATTTTCATGATGACGGAATACACAAAAGGGGTCAAGGATCTATAGACAAAGATGACTTTTATAAAATGATAAATTTCATTGGAAAAGAAAATATTTTAGATGCTGATGTTTTTTTTGAAAAATTTAAAAAAAATAAACTCAAAGAAAATGAAGTATGTTTAACTTTCGATGATGGTATCAAAGGTCAAATTGATATTGCGCTGCCCATTTTAGAAGAGCTTAAAATTAAAAGTTTCTTTTTTGTTTATACCTCGATGTTTGAGGGTAAACCAGATAATTTAGAAATTTTTAGATATTTTAGAATGAACTATTTTGATAATGTGGATCAATTTTATAATAATTTTTATAAAATTTTAGATAAAGATTTAACAGCTTTTTTTGAAGATAATAATAAAAAAATCAAAGAAACAAAAATCAAATTTCATTTTTATTCAATCGAAGATATCAAATTTAGATTAGTTAGAGATATTTTTTTAACTAAAAGTCAGTATGAAAAAATAATGTTCTTAATGATTAAAGAAAAGCAATTCAATTATAAAAATTTTTTAAAAAAACTTTTTTTTCAAAAAGATGATTTAATTAAACTTGATAGTTTGGGGCATTTAGTTGGTTTACACTCACACAATCATCCAACTTTATTAGAAAAATTAAACTACGATGAACAAAAAGATGAGTATGAAAAAAGCCTTTCGTCAATTTCTAATATTTTGAATAAACAAAAAAAAGAAATAAACTATATGGCTCATCCTTGTGGGAGTTATAACAATGACACTTTAGAAATATTAAAGGAACTTGGCATAGAGCTGGGTTTTAAACAAATAATGACTATTGAGTCAAAAAAGGGGATGAAGAAAATTAATAATTCATTTTTAGAAATAGCAAGACAAGACCATGTAGAAATATGTAAAAGAATGAACTTTTAAGATCATGTTTTTAACATCTAATAAAAGCAAACAAAATTATTCAATAAACAAAAATTATTAAAATTGAATAAGGAGATTATGAATTAGAAATCTTCTAAAAATTTAAAAAAATACTCTTTAAAATAATCTTATTTTTTATTTATTTCAGCCTGGGCAGCTGCAAGTCTTGCTATTGGCACCCTATAGGGGGAGCATGAAACATAATCCAAACCAACTTTAGAACAAAATGCTATACTTTTTGGATCGCCTCCATGTTCACCACAAATTCCTAATTTTATATCTTTATTTTGTTTTTTTCCTCTTAAAACTGCTATTTCAATTAAATCCTCAACACCTTCATCAATTGAAACAAACGGATCTATAGCAAATATTTTATTATCTATATAATCATTTAAAAACTTACCGCTATCATCTCTGCTTATTCCAAACGTTGTTTGTGTTAAATCATTAGTACCAAAACTAAAAAATTGAGCATGTTTTGCAATATCTTTTGCCTTAATTGCAGCCCTTGGAAGCTCAATCATCGTACCAACCAAATAATCTATTTTAACTTTATTTTCCTCTTCAATCTTTTTTGCAATATTTTGGACTAAGTCTTTCATTATCTTTATTTCGGCTTCTGTAGAAACTAAAGGGATCATTATTTCTGGAAAGGCTGTTTTTATTTTTTTCCTTTTTAACTCTACAAGTGCCTCGAAAACTGCTCTACATTGCATTTCATAAATTTCTGGATAAGAGATACCTAGTCTACATCCTCGATGACCAAGCATAGGATTTTGCTCATGCAATTCAGATATCCTCGATTTAACCTCTTTAACATCTATACCAACGGCATTAGCAACTTCTAAAATTTCTTTATCAGAATTCGGTAAAAATTCATGTAAAGGAGGATCAAGTAAACGAACTGTTACTGGTAAACCACTCATAATCTTAAAAATTTCCATAAAATCTTTTTTTTGATGAGGTAGAAGTTTTGAAAGGGCTTTAGCTCTATCCTCTTTAGATTTAGATAGTATCATCTCTCTGACAGATAAAATTCTTTCTTCATCAAAAAACATATGTTCAGTTCTGCACAACCCAATTCCTTCAGCACCAAAATCTCTTGCCGTTTTTGTATCCAGTGGTGTCTCTGAGTTAGTTCTAACTTTAAGTTTTCTAAAATTATCTGCCCAGCTCATCAACTTTGAAAAATCACTTGAAATTTCAGGCTTAACAGTTGGAACATTGCCTATAATAACCCTTCCAGATGAACCATCGATAGTAATTACATCACCTTCTTTAACTTCTAAATCAGAAGTTTTAAAAACTTTTTTTTCATAATTTATATTTATTTCGCTTGATCCAGAAACGCATGGTCTGCCCATGCCACGAGCAACAACTGCTGCATGACTTGTCATGCCTCCTCTTGCAGTTAATATTCCTTTTGCTGCGTGCATACCCTGAATATCTTCAGGGGAAGTTTCTACTCTAACCAAAATGGTGTCCTGCATCATATCATTTAATTTTTCAGCTTCTTCTGATGTAAAAACAACCTTTCCACTCGCAGCACCAGGTGAAGCTGGTAAGCCATTTGCAATAACTTTAATTTCACTTTTTTCATCTAATGTTGGGTGGAGCAATGTATCTAATGAGTTTGGATCTATTCTTAAAATAGCTTCTTTTTTTGAAATTAATTTTTCACTTACCATATCAACAGCAATTTTTACTGCTGACTTGGATGTTCTCTTTCCTGATCTAGTCTGTAAAATCCATAATTTATCATTCTCAACTGTGAATTCTACATCCTGCATATCTTTATAATGTTTTTCTAATTTTTTAAGAATTTTTTCTAGTTGTTTGTAAACTTTAGGCATCGACTCTTCCATTGACATATCTTTTACCTTGGCTTCTTTGCGTGCTTTTTTAGTTATATACTGAGGTGTCCTAGTACCCGCCACTACATCTTCACCCTGAGCATTAATCAAGTATTCTCCATAAATATCATTAGATCCATCAGATGGGTTTCTAGTAAATACTACACCTGTAGCACAATCATTACCCATATTTCCAAAAACCATAGATTGAACATTAACTGCCGTACCCCACTCGGATGGGATTTGATTTAATTTTCTATAAATTTTTGCTCTGTTACTTTCCCAAGATAAAAAAACTGCACTGATTGCACCTAATAATTGTTCAAAAACATTTTGTGGAAAATCTTTACGAGTTTTTTCTTTTACAACTCTTTTAAAATCAACAATTAGTCCATCCCAGTCACTTTCATCGAGTTGAGTGTCTAACAACACTCCTTTGGTTAACTTATAATTTTCAATTAGATCTTCAAAATGATGACTTTCAATATCCATTACAACACTTCCATACATTTGAATAAATCGTCTGTAGCTATCCTTTGCAAATCTACCATTTGAAGTTTTGTTAGCTAACGCAATGACAGTTTTATCATTTAGCCCAAGATTAAGTATTGTATCCATCATCCCTGGCATAGAAACTCTTGCTCCAGACCTAACTGATAACAAGAGTGGGTTTTTTAAATCTCCAAATTTTTTTTGGACATCTTTTTCAATAATCTTTAGTTCTGATTTAATTTGATTTATTAACTTTGTATTTAATTTCCTTTTATTTTTATAAAACATTTCACAGACATTGGTTGAAATTATAAATCCAGGAGGAACAGGCAAGCCCATTCTTCCCATTTCAGATAAATTTGTACCTTTGCCTCCTAAAAAATTTTTAGGATTTTTAATTTTTTTTGTTTCCTTCGATTTAAAATTTAGAATCAATTTATTCATTAATGTCTTCAATTAAGTGAAAATCTGTATAATTTTCAAACGTTTTACATAAGATATTTATAAGTTCCAATCTATTTTTTTTAATAGAATTATTTTCATCATTTACCTTAACATTATCAAAAAAGTCAAAAATTTCTTTTTTTGAACTAGACAAAAGTATTAGTGTTTCATCAAAGTTTTCATCTCTTGAAATTCCCACAAAATATTTCCTTAATTCGTTAATTTTTTTATATAAATTTTTTTCAAATTCATTTTTAAAAATACCCGGGTCAGTTGTATTTGAAAGCTCATTATCAATATTTTTTACCTCTGATTGTAAAATATTATGGGCTCTTTTATAAATGGATATAATGTCGATACCAATCTGCTTATTAATAACTTTATTTAAACTTTTTGATTTTTCAAATAATAACGAGATTTTATTTAAATCAAAAACATTTATTGATGCCTCAATAATATCATGTCTTATCTCTTTTTCTTTTAGATAATATTTAAATCTGTCTTTTAAAAAAATTGAAATATCATTCTGTAATGATTTATTTTTAAAACTTAATCCTTGATTTAAATAAAGGTTAGATGAGTAAGAAACTAAATCATTAATTTTTAAATCTTTTTTATTTTCAATAATTATTCTAATTATACCAAGAGCATTTCTTCTCAATGCATAAGGATCTTTAGAGCTTGAAGGTTTTTCATTAATACCAAAAAATCCAATCAAGGTATCAATTTTATCAGATAAAGATAAAGTGATACTAAAAGGTTTTTTTGGAACAGGTGAATTTAAGCCTACAGGTAAATATTGCTCTTTAACTGCATCAACAATCTCTTTATCAAAACCTTGTGCGTTCGATAAGTGTCCACCTATTATTCCTTGAAGTTCAGGAAATTCACCAACACTCCCAGACATCAAGTCTGTTTTACAAATTGAAGCTGACAACTCAACCTTTTCTTTACTTATTAATAATTCATCTGAAATTAAAGCTCCAAGTTTTCTCATTCTTTGAACCTTATCAAAATAAGTTCCCAGACCTTTAAAAAAATTCATTGATTTTAATTCAGAAACTTTTTTAACTAAATTTTGAGATTTGTCTTTATTCCAAAAAAACTCTGCATCACTTAATCTAGCTTCTACAACTCTTTCGTTTCCTATTTTGATTAATCCATTTTGATCTTTATTATTTGCAACTACTAAAAATTCATTTGTAATTTCATCTTTTTTTGTAAATAACGGAAAGTACTTTTGATGTATCTTCATTGTAAGAATTAAAATTTCTTTTGGTATAGATAAAAATCTTTTATCAAAAGAACACTCAAGTATATGAGGTTTATCAGTTAAATTTACAACCTCTTGAACAAGTTTGTGACTGTCTGCAATCTTTAAATTTTTTTTATTTAAAATTTTTTCAAATTCTTTTTCAATTATCATTTTTCTTTTATCTTGATCAATAATTACACCCTCTTTTTGGAAAAAAGCTTCATATGATTTAAAATCATAAAATTTTTTTTTTTTTTCTTCAAATTCCTTGTCGATAAAAGTTAAATTTGATGAAATTAAGTGATGAAAATTAAAAGTTAATTTTTTTTTATCAAATATAGCCATAATTGATTTTAAAGGTCTGCCCCAATTTAAGTCAAATTCACCCCATCTCATTGATTTTTTCCATTGAATTTTTTTTAATATTAATGGCACAAACTCTTCAAATAAATCATGTGTATTCAAATTTTTTAATTTTGTTTTAAAAAAATAGAATTCCCCTTTATCTGTTTTTTTTTTAAAAAGATCTTTTTTAGAGATATTATTTGATCTCATAAAGCCTTCTAATGCTATTGTAGGAGCATTTATATTGGGTCCTTTAATTTCTTCAGATTTCAAAACTATCTTTTTTTGAAGTCCCTCAAATACAATTACCAATCTATTGGGTGTTGAGTATGAAGAGCTTTTTTTGAAAGAAATAAATTTTTCATTTAATAATTTATTAAAATTACTCAATAAATCTTCACGTAAAATTTTTTGAAGAGATGATGGCATTTCTTCGCTAAATAACTCTAAAAGAAATTCTGACATCTAACTTTGACTATCTAGCCAAATTCCTGCGGCAGCTTTTGTGATTTCTCGAATTCTACCTATATATCCAGCTCTTTGAGCTACACTTATTGCTCCACGGGCATCCAATATATTGAATACATGGCTTGCTTTTAAGCATTGATCGTATGCTGGTAATGATATTTTTTTTTCCACAAGAGATTTTGCTTCCAGTTCATGCATATCAAACATTTTTAACAAACTATCAACATTTGCATGTTCAAAGTTATATGCTGAAAATTCTTTTTCTGCTTGATGAAAGACGTCTTGATACTTTACTCCCTCATCATTCCATAATAAGTCATACACATTTTTTTGTTGTTGTGTAAACATGCATATTCTTTCCAAGCCATAAGTTATTTCTACTGAAACGGGTTTGCACTCAAAGCCTGCCATTTGTTGAAAGTATGTGAATTGTGTTATTTCCATGCCATCACACCAAACTTCCCAACCTAAACCTGCGGCACCAAGTGTTGGACTTTCCCAATCATCTTCAACAAATCTGATATCATGCTCGTTATGATCAATACCAATTACTGACAAACTATTAAGGTATAATTTTTTTATATTATCTGGCGATGGTTTGATTAAAACTTGAAACTGATAATAATGTTGTAATCTATTAGGATTATTTCCATATCTTCCATCCGTTGGTCTTCTTGACGGCTGTACATAAGCAGCTTTCCATGGCTTAAGGCCAAGTGACCTAAGAGTTGTGGCTGGATGAAATGTACCAGCACCGACCTCCATATCATATGGTTGTAAAATAATGCATCCTTTTTTACTCCAAAACTTTTGAAGATTTAAGATTGTTTCTTGAAATGATTGAAATTTTTGTTTTGGTTTTTTTATTTTAGAAACCATATCTTTGCCAGATCGACCTTTCATCCAAGATGTTAGCTAATTGATCTACTTGATTAACTGAAGATGAAAGTTTTTGACTCAACCAACCTTTAGTTTTTTGAAATTTTTTAATTACCACATCATCTCCAAATTTTTCTTTTAGAATTTTATGCGCATCACCTATTCCATCTATTAATCCCAAGTCTTTTGCTTTTCTACCTGACCAAAATTCTCCTGAAAAAAGTTCTACTTCAGACTTATTTAGCTTAGATCCTCTGCTTTTCTCCACTACATCTATAAAATCTTTATGCAAATCTAATTGAATTCTTTTTAATCTTTCAATGTCCTCATTTTTTTCTTCTAAAAAAGGATCTAGCGTACTTTTATTTTTACCAGCAGTATGAACTCGTCTTTCTACACCAATTTTTTTTATCAATTCTGTAAATCCAAATGAAGAATAGATCACTCCAATAGATCCAATAATAGAACTTGAATTTGCATAAATTTCATCACCAGCACATGAAATAAGATATCCTCCAGATGCAGCTACATCTTCAGCAAATATAATTACTTTTTTTTTATTTTTTTTAGCCTCCTGTCTAATGAAGCTATAAATTAAATGCGACTGTACAGGTGATCCACCAGGCGAATTTACAGTAATAGCTACACAAGCAGCTTTTTTTATAGAAAAAGCCTTTTTAATAAGCTCTTCTTGTCCTGCAAAATCAATGCCTTGTTTGAATTTTCCAGCATTTCCTATAACACCACTTAATTTTATGTGAGCTACAGTCTTTTTCTTTTTAAAAAAAGAGAACATAATTATTCCTTATAGAATTATTAATTGAATATATAGACTACTTATAATTGAAGAAATAGGTGCGTCAATTGATAAGTAATATATAAAACACAATTATACTAATTTAAATTGATTATGGGAACTGTAGTACAGCTTAAAAATCAGATAAACGACTCATACTTTCAACTAAGAGATTCTGTTGAAGACAAACTTGTCTTAACTGAGGAAAAAATAAAATCAAAATTAGCTAGTGATGTTGAGCTAGTACAAAAAATGACGGACTACCATATTGAAACTGGTGGTAAAAGATTACGAGCTCTTTTAACCTTGGGGGCAGCAAAACTATGTGGTTATTCTAAGGGATCAAGAGATGTCAATCTAGCAGCTTGTGTAGAATTAATTCATAGCGCAACATTAATGCATGATGATGTAATTGATGAAGGTAGCATAAGAAGAGGGAAAGAAACTTTAAATAAAGTTTGGAATAACCATTCCTCAGTTTTAATTGGTGATTACTTATTAAGTAGATGCTTTGAAATGATGGTAGAAGACGGCAACCTAGAAGTTTTAAAATTATTATCATCAACCTCTTCTAAGATTGCTCAGGGAGAAGTTCTACAGCTTCAACACAAAGGTGAAGTTGATATGCTCGAAGAAACATATTTAAAAATTATTTCAGCAAAAACTGCAGAACTATTTGCTGCCGCAACAAAAGTAGGTGCGATTTTATCAGATGTAGATACTAAGGAGAAAGATGCTCTTGAGTTTTATGGAAGAAATCTAGGACTAACCTTTCAAATTGCTGATGACACTCTAGATTATAACTCTGATATCAAAATATTTGGAAAAAAAATTGGTCAAGATTTTTTTGAAGGAAAAATTACCCTACCTATAATTTTGCTTTTCCAAAAAATAAACTTAAATGAAAAAAAATTATTAATTGAGTTATTTAAAAAAAATACAAGAGATAAAGATGACCTAGCTAAAATAGTTTCTTTGATAAAGAAATATGACATCATCAAAGAATGTTATCAAAAAGCCCAACATTACATAAATCTTGCTTCGAACTCTTTAACTGTTTTTAAAGACTCAAAAGAAAAAGAAATTCTTAAAAGTCTTACTTCATTTAGCCTAGCTAGAAATTTTTAAGGACTTAATAAAGATTTAATCCATCGACCACTATTATCTTTAGTATATTTTAATCTTTCATGTATTCTACTGTCTCCATCTAACCAGAATTCAATACTTATTGGAGACAAACTCCAACCAGACCAATGACTCGGTCTTGGTACTTTATTTTTATTATCATATTTATTTTTATATTCATTGATGGAATTTACTAGTTGCTCCCTGTTATTTAATTCTTCACTTTGTTTAGAGGCCCAGGCACCAATTCTACTTTCATAACCTCTTGAATTATAATATTGATCAGCAACTTCATTGTCGACCTGAGTTACTGATCCACTAACTCTTACTTGTCTTAAAAGACTTTTCCAATGAAAACACATTGCAACATTGGGGTTTTCTTTTAATTCATTCCCTTTTTGACTGTTTAAGTTTGTATAAAATACAAATCCATTCTGGCTGAAATCTTTTAACAAAACTATTCTCACTGATGGGAAGTTTTGCTTATTAGATGTTGCTAGTGATACTGCATTGGGATCATTAAGTTCTGATTTTTTTGCCTTATCCATCCATACTTTAAATAGCTGTATTGGATCATCTAGATCTAAAAAACAGTTATTAAGGCCAAGTGAGTTTTTTTGATTCATAATTTAAACAAAATAATCTATATAGTATAAATAATGTCATTTAATACTTTTGGAAAGCTATTTCGTTTCTCTACTTGGGGTGAATCTCATGGACCTGCTATAGGCTGTATAGTTGATGGCTGTCCACCTAACGTAAACCTTAAAGAACAAGATATACAAATAGAATTAGATAAAAGAAAACCAGGACAATCTAAATTTACAACACAAAGAAAAGAAGACGATAAGGTTCAAATATTGTCTGGTGTATTTGAGGGTAAAACTACCGGAACACCTATTTCGCTTATTATCTATAATATGGATATGAAATCAAAAGATTACAGCAATATCAAAGATAAATTTAGACCAGGACATGCTGATTTTACATATTTTAAAAAATATGGAATAAGAGATTATAGAGGTGGTGGAAGATCTTCAGCAAGAGAAACTGCTGCAAGAGTTGCTGCCGGTGCAATAGCTAAACTAGTTTTACAAAAAAAATTAGGTAAAAAATTTAAAGTTATAGGTGCTGTTACCCAATTAGGAATATTAGGATGTGATACAAATCAATGGAACGATCAAACAATTACTAAGAATCCATTTTTTTGTCCTGATAAGTCTATGATAAAGCTTTGGGAAAAATATTTATTAGATGTTAGGAAGTCTGGATCTTCTTGTGGAGCTATAATAGAAATAAGAGCAAGAGGCATACCTGTCGGCCTTGGTGCTCCAATTTATTCAAAATTAGATTCTGATATAGCCTCAGGTCTAATGAGCATAAATGCAGTCAAGGGAGTAAATATTGGATCTGGAATGAATTCAGCACAATTAAGTGGAGAACAGAACTCTGATGAAATTTCTCAAAAAGGAAAAAAGTTAAAGTTCGATTCTAATAATGCTGGTGGAATTTTAGGTGGCATATCAAGTGGTCAGGAAATTATCGCTTCATTTGCTGTAAAACCTACATCTTCAATTCTGACAACCAGAAAAACAATTAATAAATTTGGAAAAAATACAACTATATCAGTTAAGGGTAGGCACGACCCTTGTGTTGGTATTAGAGCAGTACCAGTTGGTGAGGCTATGATGAATTGTGTTTTATTAGATCATTATCTAATGAATAAAGCTCAATGTAGTTAGGATTACTATTAGTTTTTTACTACTTTTATCGAGTCTTTTCTAAATAAAATATCTAAGATTTTTTTTGAAATTTGAGAAGCATTTAATCCAGCTAATTCATACATTTTTTTTGGACTGTCTTGTTCTATAAAAATATCAGGCAACGTCATTGATCTAAACTTTAAACCTTTGTCAAATATACCTTTTTCAGCAAGTAAGTTTTCAACATGAGAACCAAAACCACCAATCGATCCTTCTTCTATAGTAATCATAACCTCATGCTCTCTAGCACATTTCAAAATAAGTTCTTGATCTAAAGGTTTAGCAAACCTTGCATCAACAATTGTAGTTGAAACGCCTTTGTTCTTTAATTCTTCTGCCGCCAATTTACATTCTTCAAGCCTTGTTCCTAAACTTAAAATACAAGCTTGTTTTCCTTCTTTAACAATTCTTCCTTTGCCTATTTCAATTTTTTCATCTATTGAGGGAAGTTCAAGCCCAACCCCTGTTCCTCGCGGATATCTAATTGCACTAGGTTTATCATTAATATCAACTGAAGTATTTATCATTTTTACCAACTCAACCTCATCACTTGCGGCCATAACAATAAAATTAGGTAAAGTTGATAAATAAGTAATATCAAATGAACCAGCGTGTGTAGACCCATCTGCTCCTACTAAACCCGCTCTGTCTATTGCAAACCTTACTGGCAAACTTTGAATAGCCACATCATGAACAACTTGATCGTAGGCTCTTTGTAAAAAAGTAGAATAAATTGCAGCATAAGGTTTGTACCCTTCTGTAGCTAAACCTGCTGAAAAAGTTACAGCATGTTGTTCGGCTATACCAACATCAAACATTCTTTTAGGAAATTCTTTTCCAAAAATATCCATTCCTGTGCCACCTGGCATCGCTGCAGTTATCCCAACAATTTTACTATCTCTTTGGGCATGCTTAACTAGTGTGTTAGCAAATACTTTTGTGTAAGCTGGAAGATTACTGCCACTTTTAACCTGTTCACCTGTCTCAATATTAAATTTTGAAACTCCATGATAATGATCTGTGGCTTTTTCAGCATAAGAATAACCTTTTCCTTTTTGTGTTTTAATATGGATCATAATTGGACCATCATACCTAGAGTCCCTTGCATTTTTTAAAATGGGAACCAGAGTTGTTAAATCATGACCGTCAATTGGACCTACATAATAAAAACCGAGTGAATTAAATAATGTGCCACCAGTAACTGCTGAACGTAAAAAATCTTCAGCTTTACCAGCTTTAGCGCTAAATCTTTTTGAAAATGCAGAGGTAATTAACTTAAATGTTTCCCTCAAACTAAAATATATTTTTCCAGTAAATAATTTTGCCAAGTAAGTCCTCATTGCACCTACTGGCCTTGCAATAGACATATCGTTATCATTTAAAATAACAATCATTTTAGTTTTTGATGCACCAGCATTATTCATTGCTTCATAGGCCATACCAGCGCTTATTGCACCATCACCAATTACAGCAATCACATTAGATGATTTGTTAGACAGTTTATTTGCTTCCGCAATACCTAATGCAGAGGATATAGACGTTGAGCTGTGAGCGGCTCCAAAAGGATCGTACTCACTTTCTGATCTTTTTGTAAACCCTGACAATCCATTTCCTTGTCTTAAAGTTCTAATCTTATTTTTTCTTCCAGTTAAAATTTTATGTGGATAAGATTGATGACCAACATCCCAAATTAATTTATCATTAGGTGTGTCAAAGACATAATGCAGGGCAACAGTTAATTCTACAACACCTAAGCCTGCACCTAAATGCCCTCCTGTTTCCGATACTGCGCTAATCATTTCTTTTCTAACCTCGTCAGAAACTTTTTGTAAATCATTTTCTGGAAGTTTTCTTATGTCGGATGGAAAATTTATATTATCTAATAATTTATAATTCTGTTTCATTTTTCTCTAATTAAAATGTAATCTAGTGTTTCTTTAATATTTTTGGAACTTGAACCATATTTTTGCAAATTCTTATTAATGTCAATAATAATCTTATCACAATATTTAATCGCATTCCTGTGCCCAAACAAACTAATAAGTGTTGCCTTACCTTTTTTTTGATCTTTGCCTGTTTTTTTCCCTGCTTTTTTTGAGTCTCCTCTAAAATCAATTAAATCATCAGCTATTTGAAACAACAGACCAATGTTTAAACCTATATTTTCAAAAAATTTTATTTCTTTATTACTTTTATCTTTAATAATTGCAGGTGCCGCACAGCAAAAGCTAAATAATTTTCCTGTTTTTTTTTTTTCCATTTCAATAATCTCACTTTTTGATATTTTCTTTTTTTCATAACTAAGGTCTAAATATTGGCCACCAGCAATTCCTAGGTGGCCTGAACATTCAGATAATTTTTTAATTAAATTAACTTTAGCTTTTTCTTTTATCTTTAAATTGGGACTTGCTAAAATTTCACAAGCCATTGTTTGTAAAGAGTTTCCAGCTAGGACCGCTGTAGACTCACCAAATTTAACATGAGTAGATGGTTTTCCTCTTCTTATTTTATCATCATCCATGCATGGCAAATCATCGTGTATAAGGGAGTAAGCATGAATACATTCAACAGCTGCACCAATTGTTATTAATGTTTTATAATTAATAGATAATAAAGATCCAATATCTATTAAAATTTTAGATCTAATTTTTTTTCCACCTGGAAATAAACCGTATTTCATGGCTGGAACTAATTTAGAATCACCTTGCTTATTAAGAAAATTTTTTAAAGATATATTTGTATCTCTTGCAATTTTGTTAAGCATATTTTTCATTTTTTCTTGATAATTTCTTTAACTCTGTTGTTTGTTTCTTCACTTATGTTTTTAAAATTTTTATGAAATTTTTTTTCAATAACTTTATTTAATTTTAATAATTCTTGATAACTTTCTACAGAATTACTAAGATCTTTCTCGTTTTCTAATGACTCTATTATTTTATTAGCTTGATCTGTTAACTCCTCAAGGGAATGCGGGTTATTATCGAGTGGTAAATCTTTATCTTTCATATAATAATAATTATTAATACATGAAATCTATTCAATCAAATATCAAAAAAGCTAAAAAATATTTGGATAAAAACCATTGTGTAGCGGTACCTACTGAAACTGTCTATGGATTAGCGGGGAATGCTTATTCAGATCTTTCTGTAAAAAAAATATTTAAGTTAAAAAAAAGACCTATGAATAACCCATTAATTGTCCATTATTTAGATATTAAGCAACTTGAAGGGGATTGTCATATCAATGAAAATTTTATTAAACTTTATAACAAGTTTTCCCCTGGACCAATAACTTTTATTCTAAAATTAAAAAGTGAATCTAGGATTTCTAAATTCGTAACTAACAAGCAAAAAAGTCTTGCCGTTAGATTTCCCAAGCATCCCTTATTTAGAAAATTGCTTAAAAATTTAAACTACCCATTAGCAGCACCAAGTGCGAATATATCAACTAAACTAAGTTCAGTAGAAAGATCAGATGTCATAGAAGAATTTGGATCAAAAATTAAGTATATCCTAAACGGAGGTAAATGTCAGATTGGTGTAGAGTCAACAATTATAAACCTAACCAGCAAGCCGACTGTATTAAGATTTGGTGGGCTGGATACATTAGAAATACAAAAAGTATTAAAGAGAAAAATTTTAATTAATACTAGCTCAAAAAATAAAATTGCACCTGGTCAATTCCCTCTTCATTATTCACCTGGCATTCCGTTAAGAATAAATATAAAAAAACCAAAAAAGAATGAGGCCTTTGTTTTAATTAAAAGAAGAAAAATTACTTATAAGAATTATTACTATTTAAGTAAAAAAAATGACCTCAAACAATCTGCAAAAAATTTGTATTCTTTATTAAGAAAAATTAAGAAAGATGGGTACAAGATGATCGCAGTTGAAAAAATTTCAAACAAAGGAATTGGCAGAACAATAAATGATAGGTTAAACAGGGCCTCTAGGTATTAGATTTACAGCTCAATTATGGTGCGCCACATAGGACTCGAACCTATAACCCCCAGATTCGAAATCTGGTGCTCTATCCAGTTGAGCTAGCAGCGCATATAGTATTAATATTACATTTTATGGAAAAAAACATTAATTTAATAGTTAAGGCTGATGAAAATAATCTCAGACTTGATGTGTTCATTAACAAAAGAGAAGGTTTGATTAGCAGAACCAGAATTAAAAACTTAATTCTTAAAGAAAAATTAAAAATTAATAATCAAATAATTAATAGTCCAGCAAAAAAAGTATCTACTAATGATGAAATAAATCTACAGATTCCTGAACCTAAAGAAGCCTCATTAAAACCATATGACTTCAAGTTAGAAATTGTTTATGAGGATGATGACTTGCTTGTTATTAATAAACCAGCAGGAATAATTATGCATCCTGGAGCTGGTAATCATGATAAAACGATTGTCAATGCCTTGATGCATTACAATAAAGATTCCTTGTCTACAATTGGTGATGAACTTAGACCAGGTATTGTTCATAGAATTGACAAAGATACGTCTGGATTAATTGTTGTTGCAAAAAATAATGAAACTCATGAAAACCTATCTCACCAATTCAGCGAACATACAATTACAAGAATTTATCAACTTTTAATTTGGGGAAAACTTAGACCTTCATCAGGAACCATTGATACTTTTATAACTAGAAGCTCAAAGAATAGACAAATGATGGAGGTTAGTAATTCTAAAGGTAAAAGAGCTATAACTAATTATAAAACTATAGAGATATTTGAAAATGACAAAACACCCACATTAAGCTTAGTTGAGTGCAAATTAGAAACTGGCAGAACTCACCAAATAAGAGTTCACATGACGCATATGGGAAATAGCATTATGGGAGATGGTAAATATAAAAAAAAATATAAAAAACTCAAAAATATTGACACTAATTTAGAAGATTTAATTTATAAATTAGATAGACAATTTCTGCATGCTCAAACTTTAGGTTTTAAACACCCCAAAACTAGTGAAGAAATGATTTTTTCCTCAATTTTGCCACAAGAGCTGAATAATTTATTAAAAATGTTAAGAAACGCTACATAAAAGTTATTGAAAATTTAGTATAGTAAATTAAATAAATGCTGCCATGAATACTACTATGAAAAATTTACCTGCTCTTTCTAACGAAGGAGGATTATCTGCCTACTTGGAGCAAATTAAAAAATTTCCAATGTTGGCTGCTGAAGAAGAATATATGTTAGCAAAAAATTGGAAAACAACTGGAAACATGAAAGCAGCAGAAAAGCTTGTTACAAGTCACTTAAGATTAGTTGCCAAAATAGCAATGGGGTACAGGGGGTATGGATTACCTGTTAACGAAATGATTTCTGAGGGAAACGTCGGTCTTATGCAAGCAGTGAAAAAATTTGAACCTGAAAAGGGATTTAGATTAGCTACGTATGCAATGTGGTGGATTAAAGCATCTATACAAGAGTATGTTTTAAGATCTTGGAGTTTGGTAAAAATTGGAACAACAACAGCTCAAAAAAAATTATTTTTTAATTTAAAGAAAATAAAGAATCAAATTGCACCTCAATCTGAAGGAGATTTAAGAGATGAACATGTAAATGAAATAGCTAATAAACTTGATGTAAGTAAAGATGAAGTTGTTTCAATGAATAGAAGATTGTCAGGAAAAGAGTTTTCTCTCAATGCGCAAGTAGGAGAGGATGGCGATGAATGGCAAGATTGGTTGGTTGATAAAGAATTAGATCACGATCTTAAATTTGCTTATCAGGAAGAAATGGAACAAAGAAAAGATTTGTTAAAAGATTCAATTAAAGTTTTAAATCAGAGAGAAAAAGAGATTCTTTATTCAAGAAGATTAAATGACAATCCTACAACCTTAGAGGATTTGAGTAAAAAATATAAAATTAGTAGAGAAAGAGTTAGACAGATAGAAAATAAAGCTTTTGAAAGACTGCAGAAACATATGCTACTTTTAGCAAAATCAAAAAACCTATTACCAGTTAATTAAATATCAAAAGGATTTTCTACTAAAATAGTATCTTCCCTCTCTGGACTAGTAGATACACTTGATAATTTTGCACCTATAAAATCTTCTATAGCATAAATATATTTTTTTGCATTTTCAGGCAAAGCATCCATATTTTTAATTCCGTTAGTAGGAGTTTTCCACCCTGGAAAAGTTTTGTAGACTGGTTTAATCTTTAACTGGTCTTCTACACCCGCAGGTAGATAATCCATTTTTTTTCCATCGAGCTCATACTCAACACACATTTTTATTTCATCTAATTCATCAAGAACATCTAGTTTGGTAAGTGCAATACCATCTATACCTGAAATTTTTACTGTTTGTCTAACAAGAACCCCATCAAACCAACCACATCTTCTTTTCCTGCTAGTTACGGTTCCAAATTCTTTTCCTCGAGTACCTAGCAATTCCCCAGTATTATCAGTTAATTCTGTTGGAAAAGGACCTTCACCAACTCTTGTTGTGTAGGCCTTGGTAATACCAAGAACATAATTAATTGAATTTGGACCACAACCTGTACCCGTTGCTGCACTAGAAGCAACGGTATTTGACGATGTAACAAAAGGGTAAGTACCATGGTCTACATCTAATAAAATTCCTTGAGCACCCTCAAATAAAATTTTTTTTTTTTGTTTTTTGAATTCATCAATTTTAAGCCAAACTGGTTGAGAAAATTGTAATATTTTGGGTGCAATTTTTAACAAGTTTTTTTTTAATTGATCTTTTTCAAAAATCTTTTTTCCCAAACCTTTTCTAATTGCATTATGATGAACAAGTACAGACTCTAGTCTTTGGTCTAAATTTTTTTCAGATCTTAAGTCCATTACACGTATTGAGCGTCTTCCAACTTTATCCTCATACGCAGGACCAATTCCTCTTCTTGTTGTTCCAATTTTTCCTTTACCAGCAGCATCTTCCCTTATTTCATCCATTTCTTTATGAAATGGTAAAATTAAATTTGCAGCTTCGGAGATAATAAAATTATCAACATTAACATTAACACCTTTTAATTTTATTTCCTCAATTTCTTCAAGTAATGCCCAGGGGTCAACCACAACACCGTTACCAATAATTGAAATTTTATTTTTTCTAACAATGCCCGATGGAAGCAATCTTAATTTATAAGTAGTTCCATTAATAACCAGTGTATGGCCAGCATTGTGTCCTCCTTGAAATCTAATTACAACATCTGCTTGCTCTGAAAGCCAGTCTACAATTTTTCCTTTTCCCTCATCTCCCCATTGAGATCCAACTACAACTATATTTTTCATTATTTAAATTTTCTATCTATTTTAATTGTATTAAGATGATTAATTGGACCATGACCTTTTCCATAGTTAGGATTAGTTTTTATAGCAGAATTTACATATTTAATTCCAAGCTCACAAGATCTCTTTATGGGTTTTCCACATGATAAAAAAGTAGTTATTGCAGTAGATAAGGTACATCCAGTTCCATGAGTATTTTTTGTCTTAAATCTCTTGCTATTAAAAATTTTTATTTCCGATTTGTTAACAAATATATCCTGAACTAATTTAGATCTTAAATGTCCACCTTTTATAAGAACATTTTTTGCTCCAGATTCTATTAATTTATTAGCAGCAAAAATCATGTCTTCTTTGTTTCTTATTATAGTTTTGGTTAGAATTTCTGCCTCAGGAATATTGGGTGTAATCAATATCACTTTTTTGATCAACTTAGCTTTAAGAAAATTAATTGCTTTATTGTTTATCAACTTGGCTCCACCTTTTGCGACCATTACAGGGTCTAGTACAATCTTTTTAATATTAATTTTATCTAATGACTTAACAACAGATTCTATAACTTTAGTGGAATGCAACATTCCAATCTTAATGGCATCTGGTTTAATATCTTTTGAAGTAAATATAATTTGATTTGAAATTTCTTGAGGTGCAATAGGAACTATAGATTTCACACCAGTTGTATTTTGAGATGTAACAGCTGTTATAGCCGTCATTGCAAAAGACCCTAATGCTGTAACAGTTTTAATATCTGCTTGAATTCCTGCACCACCCGATGAATCTGAGCCTGCTATAATTAATATTTTTGATTTTGGTCTCAAATTATTTAATCTTTTTTGTAATAATGTTGATGCACTTATTAAGAAGTTTCTTATTTTCACTTTCACCCATAACTCTTATTTTTGCCTCTGTACCTGACTTTCTTACTAATATTCTACCCTGTCCTTTCATTAGTTTTTTTGCAATTTTTATAGATTTTTTTACTTCAGGATTATTGATTATTTCTTTATCTTTTACTTCTATATTTACTAAAATTTGAGGTGTTTTTTTAAATTTATTAAAAAAGTCACTAGCTTTTCTTCCTTTTCTTAATGCAAATAATACCTCTAAAGCAACAAGTAAACCGTCTCCTGTTGTTGCAAATTTTCCTAAAATAATGTGCCCAGATTGCTCACCACCTAAATTAAAACTATTTTTTTGCATTTTTTCTTTTACATATCTGTCACCTACATTTGCTTTAATAAATTTTATTTTTTTTGATTGAAAAAATTTTTCTAGACCATAATTAGACATTAAAGTGCCAACAACGCCACCCTTTAACATTTTTTTATTTTTCCACCTTGTTGCAAGAGCGGCAATAATTTGATCACCATCTATTATATTGCTTGTTTCATCGCATAAAATAATTCTATCGGCATCACCATCTAGAGAAATTCCTAAGTGAGCCTTATACTTCTTTACAGCATTCTTAATATTATTTGGAAAAGTTGAACCACAATTTTTATTTATATTTAAACCATTTGGTTTTACACCTAGGGTAATTACCTTTGCTCCTAGGGATCTTAGTAATTCTGGTCCCGCCTTGTATCCCGCACCATTTGCACAATCAATCACTATTCTCAACCCTCTAAGGTTGAAATCTTTAGTGAAATTTTTTTTTAAAATTTCCACATAGTCTTTTGTTCCACTTTCTAACCTTTTTACCCTTCCTAATTTTTCTGGATCAGAAAGGCTTTTTATAATTTTTTTATCTATTAATTTTTCAATTTTCTTTTCAATTTTATCTGACAACTTCATCCCATCAGGACCAAATAATTTTAATCCATTATCATGATGTGGATTGTGAGAGGCTGTAATCATAATGCCCATGTTTGCTTTCATGGATTTTGTCAACATAGCCAAGCCATTTGTGGGCAAAGGTCCCAATGTATAGACGTGCATTCCAGCAGATGTAAGTCCTGAAACTAATGCAGGCTCTAAAGTGTATCCAGATAATCTAGTATCTTTTGCAATTATTGCTATTTGTTTTCTTTTTTTTTGTGACTTAAAGTATGTTCCTGATGCTAAACCAAATTTAAAAAACATATCCCCATTAATATTTTTGCTATTAATAGGTCCTCTTATTCCATCAGTTCCAAAATATTTTTTTGTCATTAGTTTTTTAATAATTCTTTAAAAACTTTTATCGCCTGTTGTACCTCATTAACATCATGAATTCTTAAAATTTGAACACCTTGCATCATCAAATAAATTGATGAAGCTACAGTTCCTCCAATTCTATTCTTAGTGTCATTTTTCCCAGATAAATCCTTAATAAATCTTTTTCTTGAATTACCTACGAGTATAGGAAAACCTAGTGAGTGAAAAATAGAAATATTGCTAATTAAATTCATATTATGTTTCAATTTTTTTCCAAAACCTATGCCTGGATCAATAATTATATTGTTATGATTTATGCCTACTGACCTCAAAAATTTTAGCTTTTTCTCAAAAAAATCATAAATATCTAGTAATTCATTTTTATATTTTGGTCTTTCTTGCATATTATCTGGTGTACCTTGAGAATGTTGTATCACAAAAGGAGTTTTATAATTTTTTAAAACATTTACTGTTTGAGAGTCATACCCTAATCCCGATACATCATTTATTATTTTAACACCTTGCTTAATTCCTTTTTCCATAATTTCTGATTTTCTTGTATCTAAAGATATGGGAATTTTTTTACTTATTAATTTTAATATTTTTTCTATTCTTGTCCATTCTAATTCTTTATTTATTGCTTCAGACCCTGGTCTTGTAGACTCCCCCCCAACATCAATTATATTTGCACCAGATTTGAACATCTTAATTGCATGTTTTACCCCTTTATTTTTGGTATTAAATTTTCCACCATCTGAAAAACTATCTGGAGTAAGATTTAACACACCCATGATATTTGGTATTTTTTGAAAATTTAGGTTAGAAAAATTTTTTTTTTTTGAAGTTATATTTTTTAAATCTGAGGTTATTTGTTTTTTTAATAGTTTGGGCAAGCTATTTAGCCTAGTAATTGAAATTTTTTTTGTTGATTTTCTAGATATGATCTCAATATGATCAAAAGATATTTCTTTATTATCACTTAAGGAAAATGATTTTTTTTTACTGACTAAAAAATTTGATTTTTTACCATAATAGAAATTACACGCCCTGGTGTAATATCTTCTCATAAATTTTTAATGAACTATTTTGGGCTTAAGGCCCATTGAGCTTAAGGCTGAACCTTTATCCTCATCTTCTACTTTTAAATCTTCTTTATTAGATGGATATATATTTTTATTTATTAAATTTTCTATCTCTTCACCTGATAAAGTTTCATATGTTAAAAGCGCTTTTGCTAATTTATGCAAATCGTCTATTTTTTCAGTTAAAACTTTTCTTGCTCTTTCGTATCCTTTATCTACAATTTTTCTAATTTCTGAGTCTACTTTTTTTGAAGTTTCTTCAGACATATTTTGAGTTCTTGCAACAGATCTACCTAAAAATACCTCTTCTTCATTCGAACCATAAGCAACTGGTCCCAACTCTTTACTAAGGCCTGCTTGCATTACCATGGCTCTTGCTCTTTGAGTCGCTTGTTCAATATCACTAGATGCACCAGTTGTAACTTTATCTTCACCAAATATGATTTCTTCCGCTACTCTTCCACCCATAGCTATAGCTAATTGAGCATGAAGCTGTTCTCTTGTTTGAGATATTTGATCTCTCTCAG
>Ga0307986_10000613_pt1 | contig 26179 bp, 27 predicted proteins | sample EllFjometageno82_FD_203170 | JGI IMG/M metagenome (GOLD analysis project Ga0307986, IMG submission 203170) | Marine microbial communities from Ellis Fjord, Antarctic Ocean - #82 | ecosystem: Environmental > Aquatic > Marine > Unclassified | place: Southern Ocean | collected 2014-10-09 | reverse complement strand
ATCTTTCATAGAAATAGTTTTTTTTTTATTTATATCCTTTGTTTCAGTAATTTTTTTAGTTTTTTCTTCATTTAAAATTTCTAATTGGACAATATCTAATCTATTAGTAAATGATCTTGGATCTAGATCCAGTGTGTCTGTATCTCCAACTAAATTGTATTGTTTATCAAATAAAATAACTCTATCTAAATTTTGAAATAAAAACCTAGTTGAAAATAAAAATTTTCTAATATCCTCCTCTTCAAATTTTATATTTAATCTTTTAATGTGCTCAACCGTATTATCTATTATTTGAATATGTTTTATTGTTTTTTTTTTAATCAGATTAGGTTTAACGTTACTAATATAAAGAAGGGTTAAGCTACCAATAACTAAAAAAATTACTAAGTTAATAAATAAAAATTTTTTTAAAATGGATACACTTTTGAGAAAATTACTGAACATTAACTAACGTTCCATCTATATCCACTACCATACCTAGTTTCTATTGCCGAAAAATCAGGATCTACTTTTTTGAATTTTTTTCTTATTCTTTTTACATGGCTATCTATAGTTCTATCTTCAATATCTGTATCTTCTCTATAAGCGATATCCATTAACTGTGCTCTTTCTTTAATTATTCCTGGTCTTTTAGCTAACTCTTTTACTATTAAAAATTCTGTGGTTGTAAGTTTATCTGGTAGTTGCTTACTATCCCACTCACATTCTAGCTGTGCAGAGTCAAGTTTGAGTTTTCCATGTGAAATAATATTTTTAGTGTCTTCAAGGTTATTGTTAATATCCTTTTTTCTAAGTTGAACTCTAATTCTTTCAATTAAAACTTTTATTGAGAATCCTCCAGATTTTTTCATAAAGTCATCTGCACCTAATTTTAAACCTAACAACTCATCAATCTCATCATCTTTTGATGTTAAAAAAATTACTGGAAGTGATGTTTTCTTTCTTAATCTTTTTAAAAGTTCTTCACCATCCATTTTTGGCATCTTAATATCGATAACAGCCAAATCTGGCGGCGTTCTAGTTAAACCGATTAAAGCACTCTCTCCATCAATATATGTTTGAACATCAAAACCTTCTTTTTCTAGGGCAATACTTATGCTTGTAAGTATATTTCTGTCATCATCAATTAGAGCAATTGTTTGTTTGTGCATAAACTACTTTAAAAATACTAAATTGTTCTAATTTAGGCAATGCTCAATAATTAGTGGAGTATCCCCCAATTGTCACCTGTATTCACATCTACAGTTAAGGGAGTTGAAAATGAGTGTAAATCACTTTCTGTAACGCTGGTCATTTCCTCTTGAATAATATTAGTAATAGTTTCGACCTCCTTTTCTGGAACTTCAAAAATTAATTCATCATGTATCTGTAGTAAGATTTTTGACTTATTATTTTTTAAACTTTCAAATTTCTTATCAAGTCTAATCATTGCAAGTCTCATTATTTCTGAGGCAGAACCTTGGATGGGTGCATTTATTGATGCTCTTTCTTGAAAATTTCTTACATTGAAATTCTTATCATTAATTCCATTAAAATGAGATCTCCGTCCAAAAATATTATTTACATAGCCACTTTTTCTACAAAATTTAATAGTGTCATCCATATAAATTTTTATTTCTGGAAACCTTGAAAAGTAAGCATTTAAAAACTCATCTGCCTCATGATTTGAAACATTAATTTGTTTTGCCAATCCATATTGGGAAATACCATAGATAATACCAAAATTTATTGCTTTAGCTTTTCGCCTCATATCTTGGTTAACTTTTTTTATGTCAACGTCAAATACCTGGCTTGCTGTTAATGAGTGTATATCTTCATTATTTTTAAATGCTTTTTTTAATTCTTTAACATCTGCTAGATCTGCTAAGATTCTCATTTCAATTTGGTTATAGTCTGCTGAAATTAAAGTAAAACCTTTTTCGGCTATAAATGCTTTTCTTATGTTTTTACCATCCTCAGATTTGATGGGAATATTTTGTAAATTTGGGTCACTAGAAGCAAGTCTTCCAGTTGTAGTGGCTGCTAATAAAAAGGAAGTATGTACCCGTTTTGTTATTGGATTGATATGTTGAGGCAAGGCATCTGAATACGTATTTTTAAGCTTAGATACCTGTCTCCAATCTAGTATTAATTGAGGAAATTTATGTCCCTTAAACGCTAGGTCCTCTAACACACTTGCATTTGTGGCAAAGCTCCCTTTTCTAGTTTTTTTAAGCACAGCAATCTTTAGATCGTTATAAATTATTTCTCCTAATTGTTTTGGTGAAGCAATATTAAATTCTTTTTTTGAAATTTTAAAAACTTCTTTTTCTAGTTTGTTAATCTTTTTCTCAAATTTGTCAGACAATACTTTTAAAAACTTATTATCAACTTTTATTCCTTCAATTTCCATAAATGCTAATATTTTAATTAGAGGTTTTTCAAAAATTTCATAAATATTAGTTAATTTTTCTAATTTTAGATTTTTGCTAAACATTTTATATAACCTATAAGTAATATCGGCATCTTCAGCAGCATATTCCATTGCTTTATCCAGCTCTACATCGCTAAAGTTTATTTCTTTCTTTCCGGTACCAACAATTTCTTTAAATGAAATTGTTTTATGCTGTAGATGAATCTCAGATAGGGTATCCATATTATGTCTATTTTTTCCAGCATCTAACACATAAGACATCAACATTGTATCTTCCATTGAATTCATGTTTATTCCCTGCTTAAATAAGACAATAAAATCAAATTTAATATTTTGACCAATCTTTTTTACACTGCTGTCCTCTAAAAGTGATTTCAATTTTTTAATTACAGTTTCTTTTTTCAAGCACCCTTTAACCTTATGACCTATTGGAATATAACATGCCCTACCAATCTTAGTGCTTAATGAAATGCCTACCAAGTCTGCTTGATGTGCATCAAGCGAACTAGTTTCAGTATCAATTGCTAGCTCACCAGCTTCCTCTGCTTCATTAATCCACTCATCTATTTCCTTTTCATTAGTGATTAAATGATAATCTTTTTTATTTATGTTTTGTTGTTTTTTATCAAGTTTTACCTCTATTACATTTTCTCCTATTTCTGGCTCTCCATACGCAGAGATGACAGAGCTAAGAAGCCTATTAAATTCCATTTCTCTCAAAAATTTATATAATTTATCTTTATCAATTTCTTTTAGTTGAAACTCTTCTATCTTTCTTTCAACGGGAGCATCCTTCATTAGTGTCACTAATTTTTTACTAATAATTGCTTTATCTTTATTTTCTATAAGCGTTTCTCTTCTTTTGTTTTGCTTTATTTCTTCCGCATTATTTAGCAATTTTTCGAGAGTACCGTACTTATTAATTAACTCTGCGGCAGTTTTAACACCTATTCCTGGAACACCAGGAACGTTATCACTACTGTCACCCGCCAATGACTGCACATCAATTACTTTTTCTGGGCCTACTCCAAATTTATTTACTATATCTTCCGGCGTTATAAACTTATTTTTCATTGGATCAAATAAGCGGACATCTTTTCTATATAATTGCATTAGGTCTTTATCTGAAGAAACTATCGTCACCTTGGCACCTTTAGCTAAAATTTGTTCTGCATAAGTAGCTATTAAATCATCTGCTTCATAGTTTGGAAGATCGACAGATGGTAAATTAAAAGCGACTACAGACTTTCTTATGTATTCAAACTGTGGCGCCAAATCATCTGGAGCTTCTGATCGATTTGCTTTGTAGTCTGAATAAATTTCATTTCTAAAAGTTTTTCTAGCCGCATCGAATATTACTGCAAAGTGTGTCGGTTTTTGAAGATTTTCATTTGATTTTGAATCCTCTAATAATTTGAATAACATACTACAAAAACCACTAACCGCCCCTACAGGTAAGCCATCACTTTTTCTAGTGAGAGGTGGTAGTGCATAATAAGCTCTGAAGATATAACCAGAACCATCTATTAAATAAAAATGATCTGTTTTTTTTATTTTATCCATTAAATAATATTATCTTAATTATTTTAAATACTATAAATGTATTAACGCACATGGAGCAAAAAAATATACTTTCTGTTAAAAACCTAAAAAAAATTTACTCTAGTAAGCAAGCTGAGGATAATCATGCATTAAGAGATTTAAACTTGGACGTGAAAGAAGGAGAAATTTTTGGTCTTCTTGGACCAAATGGTGCAGGCAAAACAACATTTATAAATATTTTAGCTGGAACAGTAATAAAAACAGCAGGTCAAGTAAGTGTGTGGGGCTTTGATTTAGATAAAAACCCAAGACAGGTTAGAGCTTCAGTTGGAATAGTTCCTCAAGAAGTTAATCTTGATCCTTTTTTTAGTCCAAGAAAATTATTGGAATTGCAAGCTGGGCTTTATGGAATAAAAGAAAAAGACAGAATTACAGAAACTATTTTAGAGTTAGTCTCTTTAGAAAAACAGGCTGATAGCTATGCCAGAAGTTTGTCTGGTGGAATGAAAAGAAGATTATTAATGGCTAAATCCTTGGTTCATCAACCTCCAATAGTTTTTTTGGATGAGCCAACGGCCGGGGTCGATGTGGAGCTAAGACAGAATTTATGGAAAAATGTAAGATTACTTAATGATCTTGGAGTGACTATTATTTTAACAACACATTATCTTGAAGAAGCTGAAGAAATGTGTGACCGAATAGCTATTCTTAATAAAGGAAATATAGTTGCTTTAGATAGTACTAAGAATCTACTAGATAGAATTCAAACAAAAAAAGTAACTTTTAAAACGAATAAAATAATTGACATTAAAGATGAAGATATAAATTCTTTAAAAGTAATATCGAAAGTAGGCACAGAAATTTGTGTATCCTATGAAAAAAGTAAAATTCATATGGAAGAATTGATTAATCTAATTAAGAAAAATAACGTCAAAATTATTGACATATCTACTGATGACGGTGATTTAGAAGATGTTTTTCTTAGACTAATAAAAAACTAGATTATTATTACAATAAATAGTAAATTTATCATAATGGATTTTCTAAAAACTGACTCAATTCAAAAAGTTTTAAAAACATTTGTAGTAATTTTTTTTGGAACAATGGCCTTAACTGTTTCAGCTAAATTAAAGATACCTTTTTACCCTGTACCAATGACAATGCAGACTTTTGTTGTTCTTTTTTTAGGTTTAGCTTTTGGATATAAAATAGGCCTAGCAACTGTGGGAGTTTATCTTTTTGAAGGAATTATTGGAATACCGGTATTTTCTAACTCACCTGAGAAAGGTGTTGGCCTAGTTTACTTTACTGGACCAACGATGGGTTATTTAGTGGGTTTTTTACCTGCTGTATTTTTTGCAGGTTACCTAAATTTAAAAAATAATATTTTTATAATTTTTGGTAAATTGGTTTTATCTGTTTCAGCAATCTATTTATTTGGAGTTCTTTGGCTTGGAACTTTAATTGGGTGGGATAAGCCAATACTTGAATTAGGTGTTACACCCTTTTTGCTAGCCGAATTATTTAAAATTTGTCTACTAGCTGTATTAGCTAAAAAAATTATTAAGTTTAGAAAATTTATCTAGGTGATCTTTTAGAAAGAATTCTTTGTAAGGTTCTTCTGTGCATCTTAAGTCTTCTAGCAGTTTCAGAAACATTTCTATTACATAATTCGAAGACTCTATGAATATGTTCCCACTTCACTCTATCTGCTGACATAGGATTTTCTGGTGGTTCAGCCTTTTTTTCTGGATCTGCTAATAATGCTTTTTCGACGTCATCAGCATCAGCTGGCTTTGCAAGATAATCAATAGCACCTTCTTTGATCGCTGCTACAGCTGTCGGTATATTACCATAACCAGTTAACATAATAATTCTACTGGTAGGATTAGAAATTTGTATTTGTTTTACTACTTCGAGCCCATTTCCATCGGCTAGTCTAAGGTCTACAACAGCAAAACCTGGTTTTTTTTCCATAACTGCTTGAATGCCTTTTTTCACACCCTCAGCTTGAAAAACCTCAAACCCTTTTTTTCCCATTGCTCTTGCAAGCCTGTCTCTGAAGGGATTATCATCATCAACGATTAATAAGGTTTTGTTGTCAAAATCACTTAGTTTTTTTAAATTATTCAATTCAGCCATAATATTTATATGGTACTTAATTTTATAAATTCAACACCTATTATTTACTTTACATTAATTAATTATTGCCTTAATTGCATAATTTGTATGAAAGTTTTTAAGTATTTAAAAACTTTTTTTTATTAAATTTTTTTTGGAGACTTAATGCAAAAATTTAAATCAGTTGATGAACTTATAAATCAACTAAAACCGGAACAGCCGATATATTGTATTAGAAAAAAATCAATACAATCAGCTTCTACATATTTTAGAAATAAATTTCCTGGTAAAGTACTCTACGCAGTAAAAACTAACCCACATCCTGAGGTCCTAAAAACAATAGTTGAGAGTGGGATTGAGAACTTTGATGTGGCCTCTATTCAAGAAATTAAAGATATAAGAAAAATTGATCCTAATGCAAAATGTTCATACATGCACACGGTTAAAAGTAGAGAAAGTATTAAAGAAGCTTATTTTAACTATAATGTTAAAGCTTTTTCCCTTGATACTAAAGATGAATTAATAAAAATTATTGAAACAACAAATCAAGCAAAAGACCTTGAATTATTTGTAAGAGTGGCTGTTTCAAATGAACATGCTGAAATAGATTTGTCTAAAAAATTTGGAGCATCAACGTCTGAAGCGACTGGCTTATTGAGATTAACAAGACAGTACGCAAAAAAAATAGGATTAAGTTTCCATGTGGGATCTCAATGTATGCATCCTATTTCATATGCAAAAGGGATTGTAGATATTGGAAATATAATAAAAAAAACTAAAATTGTTCCAGATTATATTAATATTGGAGGTGGATTTCCTGCAATTTACCCCGACCTTGTACCCCAATCTTTAGACGGTTATTTTGAAGAAATAAAAAAAAGTTTAACGAATTTAAACTTGGAAAAACTTCCTGAAATATTATGTGAGCCAGGAAGGGCACTAGTTGCTGAAAGTGGCTCGACAATTGTAAGGGTAAATCTTAGAAAAAAACAAAAACTTTATATTAATGATGGGACGTATGGAACCCTTTTTGATGCTGGCACACCAAACATAGTTTATCCTTCTCGATTAATTAAAAATGGAAAAATAATATCTAAAAAATTAACTGCATTTGATTTTTATGGCCCCACATGTGATAGCATGGACTATATGAAGGGACCATTTTTGCTTCCAAATAATATTAAAGAAAATGATTATATTGAACTAGGTCAACTAGGTGCGTATGGCTTAACATTTAGAACTCAATTTAACGGTTTTTATTCAGATGAAATTTATGAGGTGGAAGATGAGCCTATAATGACGCTGTATGGTAAAGACAGTAATAAAGATATATTAGTTGCTTAATGTCAGAAAATAAAAATTTAACTCATAATAGCAAAAAAGACTTCTTACAGCATCCAGTTGAACACATTGATATTACATCATTTGATTCAAGAAAAATTATTTCCGCAATGGAAAAAATGTCTTTTGTTTCAAGAGAAACAGCAAATGCAGCTAATATTTTTAATGAAATGATTCAAGATAAAGATTGCACTATCTTTTTAACGCTAGCAGGATCAACATCTGCTGCAGGGTGTATGAGTATTTATAGGGATTTAGTTAAATATAATATGGTTGATGCAATTATTGCTACAGGAGCATCTATAGTGGATATGGATTTTTTTGAAGCTTTAGGTTTCAAACATTATCAAGGTTCGCAGTTTCAAGATGATACTGAGTTAAGAAAAAACTATATAGATAGAATTTATGATACTTATATTGACGAGGAAGAGTTGCAAGAATGTGACAAAAAAATATGTGAGATAGCTGATACCCTGGAACCAAAAAGTTATACCTCAAGAGAATTTATTTATGAAATGGGTAAATATTTAAAGAAAAATTCTAAAAAAAAAGATTCTTTAATTGAAGCTGCATATGACAATAATGTTCCTATATTTTGTCCTGCATTTACAGACTCAAGTGCTGGTTTTGGACTGGTGACTCACCAAGAAAATAATCCTAAAAATCATATTACAATAGATTCAATTAGAGAGCTTCGTGAGTTAACAGAAATAAAAATTCAATCAAAAGGATCTGGCTTATTTATGATAGGCGGTGGAGTTCCAAAAAATTTTGTTCAGGATACGGTTATCTGTGCTGAACTTTTAGGAAAAGAAGTTGATATGCACAAATATGCAGTACAAATTACAGTAGCAGATTCTAGGGATGGTGCCTGTAGTAGTTCTACATTAAAAGAGGCAAGCTCTTGGGGTAAAGTAGATATTGCTAAAGAACAGATGGTTTTTGCAGAAGCAACTAGTGTTCTTCCTTTGATTGCAAGTGACGCATATCACAGGGGTGATTGGAAAAATAGAACGAGAAAAAATTTCTCAAAAATATTTAAATAAAATTGAAATATCTTTCTAATAAAAATGGATTTCTTGGAATTGACAATGATGTTAATTTTAAAGAAAAAGTAGTAGTTGTGCCATTTGGTCTTGAGAAGACCGTAAGTTATGGTGGGGGTACCAGAAACGGGCCTAAAGAAATTATCAAAGCATCACATCAGGTTGAATTATATGATGAAGAATTACATTGCGAACCCTATAAAAAAATTGGAATTAAAACTTTAAAACCATTTAAGATTGATAAGGACATTAAAAAAGCTTTAAAAAAGATGTCTGATATAAATCAAGAAATATTAGACAAAAAACTGTTTCCTCTCACCTTTGGTGGAGAGCACTCAATTACACCGGGATGTATTGCTCCGTTTGTAAAAAAACATAAACAAATATGCTTGCTACATTTTGATGCACATGCAGATTTAAGAGAAAGTTATAATGGTGAAAAATTTTCTCATGCTTCAGCTATTAAAAGGTGTCTAGACCACAAAAATGTGTCCTTAATTTCATTTGGGATAAGAAATATATCTCAAAGTGAAATACCTTTTTTAAAAAAAAATTTGTCTAGAATTAATATTTTTTGGGCAAAAGATAAAAAAAATTGGGATTTAAAGAAATTTAAGAAAATGATAAAAAATAAAACTGTTTATCTAACTTTTGATGTAGATGGGTTAGATTCGAGCATAATGCCCGCAACAGGCACTCCAGAGCCTGGTGGATTGCTATGGGACGAAACTTTAGATATTATAAGAATAGCTGCTAAAAATTCCAATATTGTTGGTGCAGATATAAATGAACTTTCCCCTATAAAAGGTTTTAACTCTTACAATTTTCTTGTAGCAAAACTTGCTTATAAAATTTTATCTTACAAATTTTTATATTAAGCTTTTGAAGCTTTAAGAGTTCCCAGTAATAATCTGAATGGAATTAACATTGCTAAAGCGACAGATATTTTAACTGCTAAATCTCCTAGAGATAAAGTAACCCATGGTATACCTGTTGCATAAAATGAGATAGAGAAGAATAGAAATGTATCAACAGTAGATCCAATTAACGATGAAGTTAATGGAGCAACAAACCATTTCTTTTTTCTTAAAGAGTCAAAAATTTGAACATCTAACAACTGCGCAACCATAAATGCTGTACCTGAACCTATAGCAATTCTGACCGAAATTAAGTCTGCAAAATTTGTTGAAAAGAAAAGTGTAAATACAATCCCTATAATAAAACCAACATAAACAATTTTTCTTGCAACTATTTTTCCATATGATCTATTAGCTAAATCAGTAACCAAAAATGCAACAGGATAGCTAAAAGCTCCATAGGTTAGTATTTCTTCTAAGCCATAGTAATGAATGGGAAATTGTACCAAATAATTTGAAGCTAAAACTACAATACCCATTACCAATGAGAGCAACAAAAATAATTTATTCATTAAGCTGATTTGCTAGGGGATACTTTGGGTGCTTTTTTTACAAACGGTGACTTAATTAGAATACTTTTTTTTAATTTTTTTAATCTTGGTGATATATTTTTATTTTTTGCAGTCTTTAGAAAAAGATCAAAAGTACCTTTTTTATCAACACATCTCATGCCTGCATTACTTACAGTTAGTGTTAAACTTCTTTTTAAAAGTTCACTCGTAAATTTTGTTTTTTTTAAATTTGGTAAAAACCTTCTATTGGTCTTATTGTTAGCATGACTAACGTTGTGACCTTTCATAGGTATTTTACCGGTTAATTCACATTTTTTTGACATAATATTTAGTGACTATATAAGATGAGTTAGTGACCTCGTCAAGTTTATTAGCCTTAATTAAAGTGTTTCTTGCCTATTATCTCTTTAAAATTCTTAATCCCATCGGCAATTAATATTTCTTTTAGCTCTTTTTTTATCTTTCCAACAATATTGGGGCCTTGAAAAACCATACCAGTATATAATTGAACATAGCTTGCACCAGCTAAAAATTTTTTATGAGCACTTTCCCCTGAGTCCACACCACCTACTCCAATAATTTCAATTTTATTTTTTAATAATTTATAAAACTTACTTATTAATTTATTAGCCCCTTCTTCAAGAGGTTTGCCAGATAAACCACCTTTTTGATGTTTTAGTATATTGTTTAATTTTTCTCTATTTCCTTCAGTTGTATTTGAAATAATTATTGCACTTACTTTGTGTTCTAACAATATTTTACTTAAAGCTTCAATTTGTTCATCAAAAATATCAGGAGAAATTTTTACGACAATTGGTATTTTAGATTTAAGCTTAATTTTTTCTTCTTGAACTAAATTCATTAATTCATGAAATTTGGTTTCATCGTGAAAACTTCGTAAATTTTCTGTATTTGGTGAGGAAATATTAATTGTAATATAATCAGCAATATCATGAAAAGTTTTAAGGCCAATTAAATAATCATTTAACCTGTCTTCGCTATCTTTATTGGGACCTATATTAATTCCCAATAAACCTTTATTTAAATTTGATCGAATTCTATTACTTATATTTTCTGATCCTAGATTATTAAATCCTAATCTATTTATAAGTGCTTCGTCTTCCACCAATCTAAATACTCTTGGTTTTGGATTTCCATATTGTTTTATTGGTGTAACAGTCCCCACTTCAACAAACCCAAATCCAAGTTTAAATAAAGAGTTATAAACTTCAGCATTTTTATCAAATCCAGCAGCCATGCCAATTGGGTTATCTACTTCTTTACCAAATAGTTTAGTCTTAAACATTGGGTCATCTTTATTTTCATTCATTAAATTTGGTGTTAAATTTAATTTTAAAGATTTAATTGCCAAATTATGAGCAGTTTCAGGATCAATTTTAAAAATTAGTGATCTGAGTTTTGAAAACATTATTTTATCTTTTCTGTTATTAATTCTTTAGTTTCGTTAACTCCAAAAAAGCTTATAAAAAAACCCATTCTTGGACCATTCTCATCCCCAAACACGACTTCGTAAATTAACTTAAACCAATCACGTAGATTTTCTGAATACCCATTTTCTTTTCCAGTTGAATAAATTAATGTTTGAATATCCTCAGGCAACATTTTATCGTTACAATCGTCAAGAGTTTTAACTAAAGCCTCTAATGCCATTTTTTCGTTTGAATCTGGTTTTTTATATTTTTTCTGCAGCTTAATTACGTCATTAAAATATTTAATGGCATAACCGATTAAATTATCAAAAATTAGATGATCTTTTTCTAAAATATCTTTTTTGTATTTTTTTACAAATTTCCAAAGTAACTCCTTAGAATCTGCATTGCTTGCTTCTACTAAATTTAAAAGCATTGAAAAACTCATAATAGTGTCTTCTTGCGGAATTGATCCGTTATGAACATGCCAAACTGGATTCATTAATAATTGTAATTCATTTTGATTTTTCGCTTTTGCCATAAAATCTAAATATTCATCAACAGTTTTTGGGACTATTTCTTTGTATAGTTTTTTTGCTCTTTTAGGATTTTGATACATATACAATGAAAGACTTTCAGGAGATGCATATTCTAACCATTGATCAATAGTAATTCCATTACCTTTTGACTTGGAAATTTTTTCTCCTTTTTCATCTAAAAATAATTCATAAGCAAAGCCTGATGGATTCGTTTTACCAATCAATTTGACTATTCTTGAAGATAATATTGCACTTTCGATTAAATCTTTTCCGTACATTTCAAAATCTATATCAAGCGCATACCACCTCATAGCCCAATCTACTTTCCACTGTAGTTTACAATGTCCATCTAAAATACTTTTTTCAAGTTTTTTCCCATTATTATCAAAAATAATTTTAGATTTTTCTTTTAATATTTCTAGAACTGGAATTTCTAAAACCTTGCCAGTTTCTGGGCATATAGGCAAAAAGGGACTGTAGGTTCTTTGTCTTTCTTTGCCAAGTGTTGGAAGAATTATATCCATAATACCCTGATAATTTTCTAAAATTAATTGTAGTGTTGGATTAAAAAAACCACCCTTATAAAGAACTGATGAACTTTTAAAACTATACTCGAATTTAAATTTATCTAAAAAATCTTTTAACATTTCATTATTGTGTTCACCAAAACTTGAAAATTTTTCAAATGGATCTGGCACTTGAGTTAAAGGTTTATGAAGATTTTTATTTAATAAATCTTGATTTGGCACATTTTCAGGAACTTTTCTAAAGCCATCCATATCATCTGAAAAAGTTATAATTTCTGTTGGTATGTCGGTTAGCTTTTTTAATGCATTAACCATCATTGATGTTCTGGCCACCTCACCAAATGTACCTATGTGAGGTAGACCACTCGGACCATAACCAGTTTGTAAAATAATCTTGCCTTTCTTTTCAATAAAGGATTTTCTTTCACGCAACATCTTTTTAGCCTCAACAAAAGGCCATGCGTTAGTTTTATCTAAATTATCTTTTTCAATCACTTTTTTATAACAAATATCTTATAATTGGAGCTTTTATTAATTCTTATAGAGTTGAAATTTATTTACCATAAAATAATGTCCTTTTAAAATGTCTAATTATAAAACTGTTTTTTTTACACTTGGCGTTTTGCAGATTATTCTTGGAATCTCCATGATGATTCCAATTTTAACCCAATTTATTTATTCAGAAATGGACTCTTCCTTTGTGGGTGCTTCAATTATTTCAATTATATTTGGTGTCTTATTTTTTTTAACGAATTTAAATCATGATAAAAAATTAAACTTACAACAAGCCTTTTTACTAACAGCTCTCTCATGGTTGAGCATTGCAATATTTGGCTCTTTACCCTTCATTTTTTCTGCTCTTGAGTTGTCTATTACAGATGCTTTTTTTGAAAGTATGTCTGGTATCACTACTACTGGATCTACAATTATTTCAAGTTTAGAGGATGCTCCTAGATCAATACTTTTATGGCGAGCCATGCTTCAATGGTTGGGTGGAATTGGTATTATTGTAATGGCAATAACACTAATGCCAATAATGAATGTTGGTGGTATGCAATTATTTAAGATTTCAAGTAATGATTCTTCAGAAAAATTGCTGCCAAAATCTAAAGAAATATCTCTTAGATTAATTTATGTTTACATTATGTTAACAACACTTTGTGCTTTTACCTATAAAATTTTTGGCATGAATATTTTTGACAGCCTAACTCACTCCATGACTACAATAGCAACAGGTGGGTTTTCAAATTATAACGAGTCTATAGGATATTTTAATAGTCTATCCATCGAAATATCATCAATGGTTTTTATCATATTGGGTAGTTTGCCTTTTATTGCTTATATAAAATTTTTAAATGGCAATAAAAGAATATTTATTTCAGATATTCAGATCAAATCATTTATTAAAATAATTATTTTTTCAATTATTTTGCTTTTTATTTATTTACTTTTTCAAAATAAAGATTTTTCTCAAATTAGTATACGGGCAATTTCCTTTAACGTTATTTCTATTTTAACTGGTACAGGATATGTCACTGGAGACTTTGATGGATGGGGAAATTTTCCATTAATTTTCTTTTTAACTCTGATGTTTATCGGTGGATGTGCTGGGTCAACTACCTGTGGAATAAAAATTTTTAGAATTCAAATTTTATATCTGTTTATTATTAATCAATTAAAAAAAATTATCTATCCAAAAGGAATATTTATAATTAAATATGATAGAAATAACGTGGACGATAAATTTATGGCTTCGATCATCTCTTTTATTTTTCTTTATTTGGTGATATTCTTTTTAATAACTGCTTTTTTATCTCTAAGTGGCCTAGACTTTGTTACTTCCATTTCTGGTGCAGCAACATCAATTTCAAATGTTGGCCCAGGATTAGGCTCTACAATTGGCCCTAATGGCAATTTTTCAAGTTTACCTGAAATATCCAAATGGATCTTAAGTCTTGGAATGATCTTGGGTAGATTAGAATTATTTGCTATACTAGTATTGTTTTTACCTTCATTTTGGAGAAATTAATTATGATTGAAATTAAAAAACAGACACTAGCTGAAACTTTCTCTGTCTACTTTGATAAAAGAATGCTTAGAATACTATTACTAGGTGCAATCTCTGGTTTTCCATGGGTTTTGATTGGAAGTAGTTTAAGTTTATGGCTTAAAGAAGAAGGTTTGAGCAGATCAACAATTGGTTGGGCGGGTTTAATATTTGCTGTTTATGCTTTTAACTATTTGTGGGCGCCTCTTGTCGATAGACTTCGGATACCTTACTTAACAAAGAGACTTGGTCATAGAAGGGGCTGGATAATTTTAATGCAAATGACAATTTTAATTTGTCTTGTTGCTTGGAGTTTTATTAACCCTACAGAAAATTTAGCACTACTGATTACAATTGGTTTAATTATTGCTGTAGCATCAGCTACACAGGATATTACTGTTGATGCCTTACGAATTGAACAAATAGGTGAAAACGAAGGTAAATCAATGGCCGCAGGAGCGGCTATGGCTGTTGTTGGGTGGTGGAGTGGCTATAAATTGGGTGGTGTAATAGCTTTGTTCACAGCTCAATATTTAGAAAATATTGGTATTAGCAATTACTGGCAGATCACATTTTTAATTTTAGGTGTTGTGGTAATTTTAATGAATATAGGATTGATGTTTGTTCATGAGCCACTTACCACTGATAGACAACTTAAACAAAAAGAGACTGATAGTTTAATAGCAAATAAACTTGGGTCAAAAAATATTATAACCACGTTTGCTGCTTGGATCAGTAGTACATTGGGTGGTCCAATATTAAGTTTCTTCAAGAAAAATGGATTTTCAGTTGCAATTGGAATTTTAAGTTTTATTTTTTTATTTAAGATTGGTGAGGCTTTTCTTGGACGAATGTCGATAGTATTTTATAAAGAAATAGGATTTACTAAAGGTGATATAGCCATCTACTCAAAAACGTTAGGATGGGTAACTACAGTTATCTTTACATTGTTAGGTGGGCTTTTTGTAATCAGATCTGGAGTTTTAAAAGCAATGTTTGTCGCTGGAATATTAATGGCTGCAACAAACTTATTATTTACTGTCTTGGCATGGAGTGATAAATCTGAACTATTATTTGCTGTAGCGGTAATATTTGACGATATTGCTGCAGCTTTTGCAACAGTGGCGTTTGTTGCGTTTATTTCATTACTGGTAGACAGAACCTATACGGCAACTCAATATGCATTACTTGCCTCAATTGGAACGGCGGGCAGAACAACCCTCGCATCATCATCAGGTGCTTTGGTGGATTGGTTAAATGGAGATTGGGGGGTATTTTTCATCTTAACGGCAGTTATGGTAATACCTTCTTTGATTTGTTTATGGTTTATTAAAGATAAACTAAAACTCCGTGAAAGATAATTATTTCAATAATAAATCTTTATCAAATATTTATAAGAAACCGTCTAAAGTTTCTGAGGTTACTTCTCAGATCATATATGGTGAAAGATTTAAAGTTTTATCAAAAAATAAAAGTTGGTTAAAAATAAAAACATCATTTGATAATTATATTGGTTATATCAGAGATGAGAACTACATAAGGAATCATAATCCTACACATAAAGTATCTAGTTTAAAAGTTAATATTTTTAATAAACAAAAAAATAAAACAAAATATTTTTTACCATTCGCATCAAAAATTTCAATAATTCAGGAAAATAAGAAGTTTGTTGAATTTGAAAAAAATAAATGGATTTTAAAAAAAGATATTAAGAAAATAGATCATGTAGAAAAAGACTACTTAAAAGTATTAAAACTTTTTTTGAAAACTAGATATGTTTGGGGTGGAAAAACTTATAAAGGAATAGATTGCTCGGCTATTTTGCAATTATTCTATTATTATAATAATATATTTTATCCGAGAGATACAAAAGATCAATTAAGATTTTCAAAAGGTAATTTTAAAATAAGAAAATTTAAAAAAGGTGATGTTTTATTTTGGAAAGGACACGTTGCAGTTTGTATTAATACCAAAAAACTAATTCACGCGTACGGTCCAGAAAAAAAAGTTTTAATTATGCCTATAACAAAGGCAATAGATAAAATTGAAAGAACAACAAACCTACTAGTAAAAAAAATATCTTCCATAAGTTATTAACTTCTTCCAAAATCAGGCTTGTTAATATCTTGTTTTAATTTAATTATTTTTTTTCTCACTTTCTTAGTATCAACTAATTTCTTAATAATAGATTTATTATTTTTAGATTGAATATCTTTTTTAAATGAACGTAAATTTTTAATAAATAAATCAATAACTTTTGAAATATTTTTTTGGTTATTAAAAAATACATCTCTCCACATGATTTCATTAGATGCAGCAATTCTTGAAAAGTCCCTCAAACCACCTGCACTAAACTTAATTAGTTCATATCTTTTTTGTTTTTCAAAGTCTGTTGCTGTTTTAACTAAATTATATGCAATTAAGTGAGGTAAATGACTTGTCATAGAAAAGACGGCGTCATGTTTTTTAGAGTCCATAATTGCAACTCTAGAACCAATTTTTTTCCAAAATTTGCTTAGTACCTGAAGGTGTTTCTTATTAGTGTTTTTTTCTTTTATTAATATACACCATTTATTATGGAATAAATTTTTTACACCGTGTTCAGGACCACTTACTTCTGATCCTGCTATAGGGTGGCTGGACGTCCAAAATATTCCTTTTCTTAATTTCTTTTTAATTAATTCCATAGATTTTTCTTTAGAAGAGCCAACATCTGTGATGATAGTTTTCGGTAACAGGTATCTATTTATTTTTAAAATTATTTTTTCATACTCACTTAATGGAGTGCAAAATATTATCAAATCTAGATTTGGAATAATTTTTTTAAAATCTCTTGTAATTTCACAGGGTAGCTTTAATTTTTTAATTTTTAAAATATTTGATTTAGATTTTTCATAAATAAATATTTTTTTTACTATTTTTTTATCCACTATTGATCTTAATAATGAAGATCCAATTAAACCACACCCTATAATTAAAATATTTTTCATAACTAATTAAATATAACCATAATTACTTTTATAAATTTTGCATTCTCTTTTTTAGATCCAATTGTTAATCTTAGTTTGTTTTTAATATTATATCCATCTTCTGTAGATCTTAATATAATTCCTTTCGATTGCAGTTTGTTAAAAACATAATTAGCTGAAAATTTACATTTATCAAAATTTAGTAATAAAAAATTAGCTGTTACCTCATTTGAAAAAATATTTAGTTTTTCTAAAATATTTTTGACGTGATTTGCTTCTGTAATATTATGCTTTACCGATTGATTAACAAAATTTTTATCTTTTAAAGCTTCTGTTGCTGCAATTTGTGCAAGTTGATTTACATTAAATGGTGGTTTAATTACATTCAATGCTTTAATAATTTTTTTTGAAGCATGGCCCCAACCAACTCTTAAGGAGGCTAACCCATAAATTTTAGAAAATGTTCTTATTACAACTACATTATCCTTATTTTTAAATAAATCTAAGCTTGATTTATAATCTTTATTTTTCATATATTCAAAATACGCATCATCTAAGACTAATAAAATATTTTTTTTTAATTTTTTTCTTAATTCTAATAATTCTAATTTACTTAAATAAGTGCCTGTTGGATTGTTTGGGTTAGCAATAAAAACTATTTTTGTTTTTTTTGTAACTTTTCTAATTATCTCTGGTACCGAAACTTTAAAATTTTTTTCTTTTGAAAACACAATTTTTGCTCCCACGATTTGCGCATAAATTCTATACATTAAGAAGCTATATTGAGGTACAATCACTTCATCCGATGGTTCTAAATATAACTGACAAATCATCTGAATTATTTCATCGGATCCTGCTCCACAAATAATCTTGTTAAAATCACAATTAAATTTATTTGAAATTTCTTTTCTTAAAATTTGTGCTTTACTGTCTGGATATTTAGACAGGATCAAATCTTTACTACTTAAAACCTTCTTTACTTTTGGGCTAACACCTAATGCTGACTCATTCGCTGATAATTTGATTAAATTTCTAAATTTGCCTATATTTGATTTTCCTGGTTTATAGGCCTCTATTTTAAATCTTTTAAACTTTGGAACTGTCATCTTGTTTATCTTATAAATAAAATATTAAACTTTCATACAGAATAAGTCATTTTTTTAAAAAATTTGACATAAGAAATGCTATCTAGTACAAAAAATGTGCGCTGATTTAACTGAATTGCGAGCGCTTAAAAAAAACCGCTAAATAAGTTTTTTTATCTCACAATTCAAATTTAGCTATTATTTATGAATAAAGATGTGAACATAAAAAGCCTAATAATTGATAAGCCACTAAAATTAGATTGTGGCCAAACTATTAATAATTTTCCTTTAGCGTATGAGACTTATGGTGTTCTTAATAAAAAAAAAGATAATGCTATTTTAATTTTTCATGCTTTAACAGGTGATCAATTTGTTTCTGGATTAAACCCAATAACTAAAAAAGATGGCTGGTGGTCATATGCTGTGGGCCCTGGTAAGGCTATTGATACAGATAAATACTTTATAATTTGTGCAAATGTAATTGGTGGGTGTTTAGGTTCTTTTGGACCTAGCAATACTAGCTCAGAAAATAATAAAGTTTATGGAACTACCTTCCCCATAATAACGATAAACGATATGGTTAATGCACAACACAACCTTTTAGAATTTCTTAAAATTGAAAAATTATTTGCAGTCATGGGTGGATCTATGGGTGGTATGCAGGTTCTCCAATTTGTAAGCAATTTTCCTCACAAAGCAAAAATAGCAATTCCAATAGCTTGCACCTCAAGTCATTCAGCACAAAATATTGCTTTTAATGAACTCGGCAGACAATCTATAATGGCCGACACGAGTTGGATGAATGGAGATTATGCAAACCAAAATAAAAGCCCTAATAAAGGTTTGTCTGTTGCAAGAATGGCTGCTCATATAACCTACTTATCTAAAAATGGCTTACAAGAAAAATTTGGAAGAAAATTGCAAGAAAGAGATAATTTAAAATTTAGTTTTGATGCAGATTTCCAAATAGAAAGTTATCTGAGGCACCAAGGAAGTGTATTTGTAGATAGGTTTGATGCTAATAGTTATCTGTATATTACAAGAGCTATGGATTATTTTGATTTAACCAAAGAATATAATGGAAATTTATCAAAAGCGTTTGAAAAAACTAAAACTAAATTTCTTGTTATATCATTCACCTCTGATTGGCTTTACCCAACTTCAGAAAATAAAGAAATTGTTATAGCTTTAAATGCCATAGGTGCAGATGTTGCATTTGTTGAAATTGAGTCTGATAAAGGGCATGACTCTTTTCTTCTAAATGTTCCAGAGTTTTTAAATACTTTAAAAGATTATGTTAATAACTCCTATTCAAAAAATTAAAGATGAAACCAGAATTTAAAATAATTTCAGACTTTATTGAAAAAGATACAAGAGTTTTAGATGTTGGATGTGGAGATGGAACATTAATGGAGTATTTAAAAACCAATAAAGAAATAGATATAAGGGGAATTGAAATCTCTAAAGATAATTCTCAAAAATGTGTGAGCAAAGGTTTAACTGTAATTGAAGGGGATGCCGAAAAAGATCTTTCCCAATTTCCCGATGGTTCATTTGATTTTGTAATATTAAGCCAAACACTTCAAGCTTTCCTAAATCCAGAAATAGTTATTCAGGAACTTTTAAGAGTTGGGAAAAAAGCCATTGTTACTGTGCCAAATTTTGGGTTTTGGAAAGTAAGACTTCATTTATTAATCAAAGGAACAATGCCTATTACAAAAAATCTACCCGATGAATGGTACAACACTCCCAACCTACACATGTGTACGATTAAAGATTTTTATAACTTTTGTCATGATAGAAAAATTAAATTAGACAAAGCATTAGCCCTTCATAATGAAAAAACTTCTTCCATCAATGAAATAAATCTAAATATTAAAAATCTATCGGCTGAACTTGGAATTTTTTTAATTGAGAGATAGATGAAAATTCAAATAATACCTTGTCTACAAGATAATTATTCTTATTTAATAATTGATGAAGAAAATAATACTGCATGTGTAATTGATCCTAGTGAAGCTGATCCTATTATTGAATATTTAGAGAATAATAAAATTAAATTAAAATTTATACTAAATACACATCATCATTATGATCATGTGGGTGGTAATCAAAAATTAAAAGAAAAATATAATGCAGGTGTTATTGGATACGAACGAGATAAAAAAAGAATTCCAGAAGTAGATATATTAGTTAAGGATCTAGAAACTTGGGTATATAAAAATTTTGAAGCTAAAATAATTCATATTCCAGGGCACACTCTTGGTCATATATGTTTTTATTTCTATAAAGAAGGATCTATTTTTACTGGAGATACTCTCTTTTCATTAGGTTGTGGGAGAATATTTGAGGGAACATATTCTCAAATGTTTAATTCCTTAATGAAATTGAAGGAACTGCCAAAAAATACTAAAGTTTATTGTGGTCATGAATATACAAAAAAAAATTCAAATTTTTGTTTAGCTCATGATGCGAATAATGAAAATCTGAAAATCAAAATACAAGATATAGATACAAGGTTGAAAAGTGGCCTACCGACTATCCCATCAACTATTAAAGATGAATTGGAGTGTAACATTTTCCTTAGATCCAGCAATGTAGAGACATTTTCAAAATTAAGGGACTTAAAGGACAATTTCTAACTTATTAGGGACTTGACTATAATAGGCTCCAGACTATATTGCTGCTTATAAAAAAAAGATTAAACAATGTCATACGCAATCATACAAACAGGTGGAAAACAGTACAAAGTTAAGGCTGGCGAAATTCTTAAAATCGAAAGATTAGAAGATTCTAAAGTTGAGACTAAAATAGTATTTAAAGAAATCCTAGCGTATGGGGATGACAAAACAATAGAAGTTGGTTCACCGACTGTTGAGGGAGCAAAAGTTGAAGCTGACCTTGTTGAAAATGGTAAAAATAGAACAATATTAATTTTCAAGAAAAGAAGAAGACAAAACTCAAGAAGAAAAAATGGTCATAGACAACAATATTCGTTAATAAGAATTAGTAAAATTTTCTCAAAAGATGGAAAGATTTTATCTCAAGCAGAAAAAATAGTTAAACCAACTAAAAAAATTGAAAAAGTAGAAGCTAAAGTGGAAGCTAAAGTAGAAAGTAAATAGATCAGGTAAATTATGGCAACAAAAAAAGCAGGTGGATCATCGAGAAATGGCCGAGATAGTGCAGGTCGTAGACTTGGCGTTAAGAAGTACGGTGGTGAAGTAGTAATTCCTGGAAACATAATTGTTAGACAAAGAGGAACAAAAATTTTTCCTGGTGAAAACGTAGGAATGGGTAGAGATCATTCAATTTTTTCTGTCATCGAGGGGAAAGTGGTATTTAAAAAAGGCAAGGCAGACAGAACATTCGTTTCAGTAAAACCCAATTAGTAGTACAACTAAAAGCTAATAGTTGTATTATGAAGTTTCTTGATCAAGTTAAAATTTACGTAAAGGCCGGCAATGGCGGGCATGGATCTCCTAGTTTTCGTAGAGAAAAATTTATTGAATACGGTGGACCTGATGGTGGAGATGGAGGCAAAGGTGGCTCTATACTCCTAAGGTCAGAAAGAAACTTAAATACTCTTATCGACTATCGATTTCAACAACACCATAAGGCTGGAAGAGGAGTAAATGGTTCTGGGCAAAGACGTACTGGTCATGGAGGAGATGATTTATTTTTAAAAGTTCCAATAGGCACACAAGTTTTTGAAGAAGATAATAAAACTTTAATTTACGACTTTAAAAAAGAAGGTGAAGAATTCGTTGTAGCCAAGGGTGGTAAGGGAGGTCTTGGTAATACTAGATTTAAAAGTTCTACCAATAGAGCTCCAAAAAAAATTACAAAAGGGGCGATAGGTGAAGAGTATGTAATTTGGCTACAACTAAAAACTATTGCTGATGTTGGTATTGTAGGATTGCCCAATGCAGGCAAATCTAGCTTATTAGCAGCTATTACAAATGCTACTCCAAAGATAGCCAATTATAAGTTTACAACTTTAAATCCAAACCTTGGTGTTGCAACTTATGATGATAAAGAAATAACTTTGGCTGATATTCCTGGACTAGTTGAGGGTGCACATGAGGGTGTTGGTCTTGGAATTCAATTCCTGAAACATATAGAAAGATGCAAAACTTTAATGCATTTAATAGATATTACTGATGAAAATATTGAAAATGCTTATCAACAAGTTAAGAAAGAACTTGGTAGCTACAGTAAAGAAATACTTGATAAAAAAGAGATAATTGTATTAAATAAAACTGATTTGTTAGATGAAGACGAAGTAAAAAAAATTGTAAAAAACTTTTCTAAAGATAAAGTGTCCGAAGTTGTAACTCTTTCAACATTAGAGAAAGGATCTATATCAAAAGTTAAGGCTAAATTACTCTCATATGTATCTTAAAGAATCTAAAATAATTGTAATCAAAATCGGTTCATCTTTATTAATAGATGATAGTAAAAAGATTAGAAAAAAATGGCTTTCTGAATTTGCCAAGGATATTAGAGAATTAATCAAAGAAAATAAAAAAATTATTATTGTAAGCTCGGGCGCTATTGCAATGGGCTGTAAAAAATTAAACTTAAATAAACAAAACCTTAAAATTGATAAAAGCCAGGCAGTGGCATCAATTGGACAAATTGAACTTATGAATTTATTTTCAGAAATATTTGTAAAACAAAAAATTAATATATCTCAAATTTTACTTACGTTAGAAGACACCGAACAAAGAAGAAGGGCTTTAAATGCCAAGAGAACATTTGATAATTTATTTAAATTAGGTTTTGTACCTATTGTTAATGAAAATGACACTATAGCAACAACAGAAATTAAATATGGTGATAACGATAGATTGGCTTCTAGAGTCGCACAAATATCTGGAGCAGACTCACTAATATTGCTTTCTGATGTTGATGGTCTTTACACACAAAATCCAAAAATTTATAAAAATGCAAAATTAATAAAAGAGGTAAAAAAAATAGATGAAAGTATAGAAAGAATTGCAACAAAAAGTATTAGTAAACATGGAACTGGTGGAATGAAAACTAAAATTGATGCTGCAAAAATCTGCCAGCTATCAGGGTGTCAAATGGCAATAGCCAATGGCTTATTGATTAGACCAATTAAAAAAATGATTGAAAAAAATAACTGCACATGGTTTTTACCAAAAATATCTAAACTAGATGCTAGAAAAAAATGGATTATAAGTTCTATCTCACCTAAGGGAGAGCTGGTTATCGATGATGGTGCTAAACAAGCACTTTCTAGTGGTAAAAGTTTGTTGGCAGCCGGCATTACAAAGGTATCTGGTAAATTTAAAAAAGGTGATCATATAAAAATTTTAAATAAAAAGAATTATGAGTACGCTAGAGGTTTAAGCTCCTTCTCATCTGATGAGATACTAAAGATTATGGGACACCATTCAAAAGAAATCGAAAGACTATTAGGATATGTTACAAAATCTGAAGTTATACATAAAGATGATATGGTAGAGATATAAAATGAATCATTATATGAATCTAATAGGACAAAATGCGAGAAAAGCATCTCTTAAAAAGATAAATACTAAAATAAAAAACAAAGTTTTAAAAAGATATACTGTATTACTGGATAAAGAAAAAAATCTTATACTGAAAGCAAATATAATAGATGTAAAATTTGCCTTAGAAAATGGATTAAAGAATAATTTAGTTAGTAGACTAACTGTTGACCAAAAAAAATTAAATAATATAAAAAACTCTATAAATAAAATTGTAAAACTAAAAGATCCTGTTGATAATACACTCGAAAAATGGAGTAGGCCCAATGGATTAAAAATTAATAGAGTATCAATACCTATTGGTGTTATTGGCGTTATATATGAAAGCAGGCCCAATGTTACATCTGATGTTGCTGGTTTATGTTTTAAATCTGGTAATGCTGTAATTTTAAAGGGTGGATCAGAATCGATAAACACAAATAAAATTTTAGTTAAATTATTTAGAAAAGCTCTTAAAGAAAATAAAGTTGATAAAAATTTCATCCAATTTGTAGATTCAAAAGACAGGAGGATGGTTGACTTTATGCTTGCAAAAATGAGAGACTATATTGATGTAATAATACCTCGTGGTGGAAAAAATTTAGTAAAAAGAGTAAAAGATTTATCTAATGTTCCTATTATTGGTCATTTAGAAGGAGTTTGTCATACCTATATTGATAAAGATGCTGAATTAAAAATGGCTACAAATATTGTTTATAATGCCAAGCTAAGAAATACTAGTATTTGTGGAGCTACTGAAACAATTTTACTACATGAAAAAATTGTTAAAAAATTTTGTAACCCTATTTTAAGAAAGCTCGAAGAAAAAAACTGTAAAATATATGGAGACCGTTTTTTAGAAAAATATTATAAAGGAAAAATTTATCCTGCAAAAAAAAAGGATTGGTCTACAGAATACTTGGCCGCCATTGTATCTGTAAAGACTGTTAAAAATTATAAAGATGCAATTGATCATATTAACAAATATGGAACTATGCATACCGATTCCATAGTTACAAAAAATAAAGATACAGCTAAAAAGTTTTTAACAAATGTTAAAAGCTCTATAGCAATGCACAATACATCAACACAATTTGCTGATGGTGGTGAATTTGGTTTCGGAGGAGAAGTTGGTATCTCTACAAATATACTTCCTCCTAGAGGTCCTGTGGGTTTGAGGCAACTTGTTTCTTACAAATATGAGGTAATTAGCAATGGCAAAACTAGAAAATAAATTGAAATCTACAAAAATTAAAGTCGGTATTTTAGGTGGAACTTTTGATCCAGCCCATAAAGGACATTTAGAAATATCGATGCAAGCTAAAAAAAGATTTGAACTGAAAAATATTATTTGGGCAATTACAAAACAAAATCCGTTTAAGAATGAAAGTAAATCGAACCTAAAAAGCAGAACTCAGTTTGCAAAAAAATTAATAGGTAAAAATAATTATATTAAAGTAAAATTTTATGAAGACAAAATAGCTTCCAATAGAACAATTGATTTGATTAAGTATCTTAATAAGGACAAACAATTTGAATTATATTTCATTATGGGTGCTGACAATCTCATAAATTTTCACAAATGGTACAAATGGAAATCTATTATAAAGAAGTGCAATATCCTTGTATTTGATCGTCTAGGCTATAAAGCTAGATCTTTAAGATCAATAACCTTTAATGCCTCAAATAAAAAAAATCTGACATTTATTAACTTTAAAAAGGTCAATATTTCATCTTCTCAATTAAGAAAAATTTGATAAGGTTTATTTAATTAATGGAAAAAAATATAGATCTTAAAAGTATCATATTAGACACTTTAGATTCCAATAAAGCTTTAGATATAATCTCCATAGATCTTAAAAACAAAAGTTCAATGGCAGATTACATGATTATAGCAAGTGGGACTTCTTCGAGACATATCCAAGCTTTATCTGAGCAGGTGTTAGAAAAATTAAAAGCCAATGGAGTTAAGAATTCAAAGATAGAAGGAAAAGAAAGTTTAGATTGGAAATTAGTTGATGGTATTGATTTGATTGTTCATTTATTTAACCCTGATAAAAGAAAATTTTATGAACTTGAAAAAATTTGGTCAGAACTAATTCCTAAAGAAAAAGTAATGATATAAATGATGATAAAAAAATCATTATTTTTATTAATTATTTCACTATTTT
>Ga0307986_10000610_pt1 | contig 26247 bp, 30 predicted proteins | sample EllFjometageno82_FD_203170 | JGI IMG/M metagenome (GOLD analysis project Ga0307986, IMG submission 203170) | Marine microbial communities from Ellis Fjord, Antarctic Ocean - #82 | ecosystem: Environmental > Aquatic > Marine > Unclassified | place: Southern Ocean | collected 2014-10-09 | reverse complement strand
TTCCTACTACAGTTTCTCCAAGTGCGTTATATTTCTTTTGGTAACCAATTTTTATTGGTCCATAAGCATAATTTAAAGCAGCTGTCATTTCTAACTTGTCATCAGTTGTTGCTACTGCTGCAGTTTGATATTCACCAATACCTGCATTCAATGTCAGTCCTGAAAGCTCTGATATAATGTCACCAAAGTTAGTTTTCAAATTGAAGGATTGACCGCTACCAGCAGTTGTACCAACACCTGAGTTAGCGTTGTCAGCATTTTTTACACTGTCCAATTGTGGGTAGTACTTGTAGTTAAGATTAGTACCTGCGATTGGTAAGGCTAGTTTTAAACCTAGTCCCATTTGTCCAGCAGCAGATCCGATATCAACATACGTTCCAGAACCTGAACCGGTTGCTTCTTCGTAAGCTGAAGGTGTTACGTCATCAATAGCATCCAATGGATCTGAGTCTGAACCAACGTATACAGTACCCATGCCCATGATGTTCCCAAAAGCTAGTTGAGAATTTCCGTAAGTTAATGAATCATTTGTATCTTGCATCACAGAAACAGTTATACCGCTGTCCAATTCAGTTGTAGCAGCGAATTTTAATTCTCTGTCCATACCAATTGGGTTACCAGTGTTACCATCTGTTTGTGATTGATAAGTAGCTTCCATATTTCCAGTTACAGTTAATTCACCCGCGTTAACGTTTGAAACTGCAAATAAAAATGAAATTGCTACTAATATTCTAGTTATTTTCATTGTTTTCCTTTTTTTGTTTATTACTGTTAATTATAATTAACTGTCTAATTTATACTCCTAACTATAAACTTTTTTCTCTTTTTTTACCTTCCACACAAAAATATTAATACTTAGTGATATATATACAACACTAGCCCAGTTTATAATAATAATTGTTTTAAGAGGCAAAAAAGGCCATATATATAAGAAAATCTATGACACTAAAAAATTATCGATTAAAAAATCAAGATATAATGAAAATTATGCTAGTAGCTCTGTTTTTGCTAACCAATTGCACCGTACCAAAATTTGCTAAACCCTCTAAAGTAGATACTAACACTCCAGTGAATGCTAAGGAAAAAGCAAGAAGAAATGTTGAAGAAGGAAGGGGTATATCTTTAAAAGGTATTGTGGGTGGTGCTAGAGGAGGAGGTACTACTTATCAATTTGGTACTTCAAATGCTTTATGGCGCGCTTCTCTTGACGTTTTAGATTTCATGCCGCTATCAACTGTTGACTATTCTGGCGGCATAATAATTACTGATTGGTACAATGACACTGGCAGTCCTGATGAGTCAATAAAATTAACGGTAAGATTTTTAAATAATGAAATACAATCTAATAGCGTAAAAGTAATTGTCCACAATAAAAAATGTAAAGTAAATTTGAATTGTCAGATTAATGAAATTGATTCCAAAATTAAATATGAGTTGCAGAGATCAATTTTAAAAAAAGCTGCTTTACTTGAAGCAAAAAATAAAAAAAAATAATTATTTCATAGACAATGGAAAGATATAATTTCCACCTAATAGAAAATAAATGGAAAACTTTTTTTGAAAAGAAAAAGCTTTACAGAGATAGAAAAAATCCAAAATTTTATTGCTTAGAAATGTTTCCTTACCCTTCGGGCAAAATTCATATGGGTCATGTTAGAAATTATACTATAGGCGATGTCATAGCTCGTTTTAAATATTTAAACGGGTTTAATGTATTACATCCAATGGGATGGGACTCCTTTGGCTTGCCAGCTGAAAATGCTGCAAAAGAAAATAATCTTCACCCTAAAGAATGGACCAATCTGAATATATCAGAAATGAAGAGACAGCTGAAAATGTTAGGCCTCTCAATAGATTGGGATCTTGAAATTTCAACGTGTGACGAATTATACTACAAACATCAACAAGAGCTATTCATTGAATTTTACAATAAGGGTTATGTGTCGAGGAAAGAGAATTACGTCAATTGGGACCCGGCAGAACAAACAGTATTAGCTAATGAACAGGTAATCGATGGTAAAGGTTGGCGTTCCGGTGAAACAGTTCAAAGAAAAAAATTATCTCAATGGGTTTTTAATATTACGAAATTTGCAGATGAACTTTTGGATGGACTTGAGTTATTAAAAGACTGGCCTGAAAAGGTTAAATTAATGCAAAAAAATTGGATCGGTAAATCTATAGGTTGCGAAATTGAGTTTGAAATTATTGAAAAAGAAGAAATAATAAAAATTTTTACTACAAGACCAGACACTATTTTTGGCGCATCTTTTCTGGCCATTTCTATTGACCATTCTATATGTATTCAATTTGAGAAAGATAATAAATTTATAAAATTTAAAGAAGAGTGTCTAAAAGCAGGTACAACTGAAGAAGCTATGGCCATCGCTGAAAAAATTGGCTTCAATACAAATTTATTTGTTAGTCATCCATTTATTAAAGATAAAAAAATACCAGTTTTTGTAGCAAACTTTGTTTTAATGGATTACGGGACAGGAGCTATTTTTGGTTGTCCTGCACATGATCAACGGGATTTAGATTTTGCTAAAAAATATAACCTAGAAATTATAGAAGTTGTTGCAGAAGATAAAGGTAATCTTAAAAACTTTAAAAATATAAATGAGGCCTATACATCAGATGGGATAATAGTTAATTCTGATTTCTTAAATGATTTAGATGTTGAGTCTGCAAAAATAAAGGCAATTAATACCATTGAAACTCAAAAAATAGGAAAAAAGAAAATTTCATTTAGATTAAAAGATTGGGGCGTTTCAAGACAACGATACTGGGGTTGCCCAATACCAATGATTTATCTAGAAGACGGTAGTGTTGTACCTGTCGAGAAAAGTGAACTACCAATAAGCTTACCCGATGACGTTGATTTAAAAAAAAATGGTAACCCGCTAGCCAACCACCCTACTTGGAAAAAAACTATTCATAAAAAAACTGGAAAACCAGCTATCAGAGAGACAGATACATTAGATACTTTTGTTGACTCGTCTTGGTATTTTATGAGATTTTGTTCTTCCAAAAATAAAAATGCGTCATTTGATGTTGATGAATTAAATTATTGGATGCCAGTTGATCAGTATATAGGTGGCGTAGAACATGCGATTTTACATTTACTTTATTCAAGGTTTTTTATGAAGGCTATTCAAAAAAATAATGCTGATATTAAAGATACAGAACCATTCAAGGGTCTTTTTACTCAAGGTATGGTTTGTCATGAAACCTATAAAGATACAAATAATGCTTGGTTGAGTCCTGCAGAAATAGAAAAAAAAGATAAAAGTGAAACTATAAAAATTTCAGATAAAACTAAAGTTGTAGTTGGTCCTCCTGAGTCAATGTCAAAATCAAAAAAAAACGTAATTGATCCAGAGAGTATGATTGAATCATATGGAGCCGACGCTGTTAGATGGTTTATTTTGTCTGATAGCCCACCTGAAAAAGATGTCCAATGGTCTAGCCAGGGTGTTAATGCTGCTTACAAATTTTTACAAAAACTTTATAATTTAAATCACATAATTGTTAATCGCAAAGATGACAAGAATGACAAGAACGACAAAAGTGAAGATTTTGAAATCAAGTTTAATAATTATATTTTAAAAATAACTGACTTAGTTAATAATTTTCAACTAAATGTAGTAGTTGCAAACATTTATAGTATTTACGGCTTATTTAATACAGCGCTGAGTGAAGAAATAAATAATGAATGCATAAGAAAAAACTTTTCTAAATTGATGACAATACTCATACCGTTTGTGCCTCATCTAGCGCACGAATGCTTGGAACAACTAAATGCAAAAGATATTGACGTTTGGCCTAAAGCCGATATTAAATTAGGCTTAGATGAAAAAATTAAAATTGCTATACAAATCAATGGAAAAACCAGAGATATCATTGAAGTAAAAAAAGACTTAGATGAAAACAATGTTATAATTGAAAGTAGAAAAGTTAAAAAAATTAATGAACAATTAATAAAAAATAAAATTCAAAAAATTATTTTCGTGAAAAATAGAATAATTAATTATATTACACAGTAAACAAAATGATAAAGAATAACAAAGTTGTATTAATAATTATTTTACAGTTTTTGCTTTTATCTTGTGGATTTAAGCCAATAAACCAAAAGATTGGCAAAATGATTAATTTTCAAGAAATTACCATTACAGGGGATAAAGAAATTGCTTATTATCTAAAAAATAATATTTTATTAATTTCTAGTGATAATTCAAAAAATAAATATAACGCTGCAATAGCAATAGTTAAACAAAAAACTGAAAAAATTAAAAATACCCGAGGTAAAATAACAAGGTATAATTTAAAGTTGCAGGCCAGTTTAAATTTAAAAAATCTTAAGAACAATACAGAAATAAACAGAACATTTTCAAGAAATACAGATTATGAAACATCTTCTATTCACTCAGAGACTCTTAATAATGAGAAAAGTGCTTTGAAGAACACTATACAAAAAATCTCAGATGATATAATAAATTTTGTATCAATATCTGTGAGGGATAAGTGATACTCAAAAGCTACATCGTTGAAAAAAATATTGAAACTTTAAAAAACTACCAAGCTACTTTAATGTTTGGTGAAAATAACGGTATAAAAGACGATATTATACAAGCGATAAAAAAACAAAATAAAGACGCAGAAATAATAAATTTATTTGAAACTGATATATTAAAAAATAGTTTTTTATATGAGAGCGTTACGAATAAATCACTTTTTACTGAAAAAAAAATAATATTTATTCATGAAGCTACTGACAAAATTTTAAATCAGATTATAGAATGCTTAGAAAAAGAAAATAATGACATTCAAATCTATATTATATGCGAAATTTTAGAAAAAAAATCAAAATTGAGAAGTTTGTTCGAGAAAAGCGAAAAATTAGCAATTTTTCCTTGTTATGAAGATAACGACCGAACATTATTATCTTATGTTAATAGAGAACTAAAAGACGTCAAAGGTCTTACTGGTGAAATAATTAATTTAATAATCAATAATTCAAATAAAAATAGAAGAGTTATTAAAAGTGAAATTAAAAAGATAAACAATTTTTTTTTTGGCAAAAAAATTAATAAACAAGAAATTACAGAAATACTAAATATTAAAAATAATACTAGTTTTGACGAAATTAGAGATGGTGCATTCAACGGTGAAAAGCAAAAAATTAATAAATTATTATCCGAAGTAAATCTACTAAATGAAGATGCTTTTTATTATTTAAATAATTTAAATTATAGAACAATGAGGCTACAAGAGATAATTAAAATCAGTGAAGGTAACAAAGATAGATACGTGCAAGTTTTAGAGAATTTGAAACCGCCTGTTTTTTGGAAAGATAAGCCAATTATCATCAGACAACTTAAGAATTGGAGCCTAAAAAAACTAACACAATTGACAATAAAAATTGCAGAGGCCGAAGTTTTAATGAAAAAAAAATCATATTTACGTAATGATATTTTGGTTAAAAATCTTATAATTGTTCTTACTGATAAAGCTTGTGTTACTTCTTCCTAGTTAACAAATTCGATAACATTTCAAATTGGTCTGTATTAGTAAACTCAATTATTACTTTTCCTGATTTGTTTTTTCTAGAAAAAATTTTAGTATTTAAACCTGTGTTCTCCTCAATTTTTCTCTGGCACAGTAATACGTGTACATCAGATTTATATTGAGGTTTCGTTTTATTATCTTCTATTTCTTTCTCTCTTTTTACTAAATTTTCGATAGATCTTGCACTAAGCTTTTGATTAATTATAGAATTAGCTAATTTAACAGCATTAAACCTTCCGACCAGGGGCCTTACTTGTCCCGCTGTAAGCTTTCCTTGTTCGACAAATTTAATTATCTCCTCAGGTAATGTTAAAATTCTCAGAGTGTTACTAATATGACTTCTGCTTTTACCCATAAATTCAGAAAGTTTTTCGTGAGTATAATTGAATTCTTTTATCAACTTATTAAAACCCTTTGCTTCTTCAATAGAGTTTAGGTCCTCTCTTTGAATATTTTCTATAATAGCTAATTCTAATGATTGCTTATCATTAAGGGTGAGAACGATTACAGGGACCTCATGAAGACTAGCTTTTTGAGCAGCTAACCACCTTCTCTCTCCTGCTATAATCTCGTACATTCCATTTTTGCTGGGTCTGACAGCGATTGGTTGAATCAAGCCATTTTTTTTTATTGACTGGGATAATTCTTCTATTTTTTTCTCATCAAAATAGTTTCTTGGTTGATATCTATTACGTTCTAGATCGCCTATAGATACTAGCAAGTAGGGGCCATGTGTATTTGATTTTTCAGGTTTTTCTTCAACTTGGTCACCAAATAGGGATGTTAACCCTCTGCCTAAACCCTTTTTTATTTTTTTATCAAACATTAGAATTAAATCCCTCTCCTTGCTCTATAAATTCTTTTGCTAATTTAATATATGATTTGCTCCCAAGACTTGTTCTGTCATAAATGATGCACGGTAAACCGTGTGAAGGGGCTTCTGATAATCTTACATTTCTTGGTATAACTGTCTTATAAACTTTATCCTTGAAATACTTTCTTGCTTCTTCGTCTACTTGAGTCGACAATTTATTTCTTGAGTCAAACATCGTTAAAAGAATTCCTCTGATATTTAAATTTGGATTTAAATTTATTTTAACTCGTTCAATTGTTTTAACTAATTGGGTAATTCCTTCTAGCGCAAAAAATTCTGTTTGCAAAGGTACTAACAGTTCATCGGCTACAACTAGTGACATTACCGTTAGAAGACTTAACGATGGCGGACAGTCAATAAATATGTTTTCGTATTTAGAAAATAAATCACTATTTTTTTCCAATATTTCCTTCAATAAAAACGCTTTCTTTGGATCGTTAGCAGTTTCGACTTCTAAACCTGATAAATTGACGTTTGAGGCTATTAAATCAAGGTTTTTGACACAACTTTTCTGTATACTCTTTTCTGGGTTATTTTGACCTATTATAACTTTATAAATATTGTTTTCCGGTTCGCTGTTAGATGCTCCAAAACCTGTCGTAGCATTTCCCTGTGGGTCAAGATCTATAACTAATATTTTTTTTCCTAACTCTGCTAATGCAGTTGCAAGATTAACAACTGTTGTGGTTTTTCCTACTCCTCCTTTTTGATTTATTACTGAAATTACTTTTCTCATTATTTTTTTTTAATCTTTGCAATCATAATTTTAGAGTCTGGGTCAGTGATGCTATTCTCCAGCTTGTACTCAAAATTTATTAGATATTTAAGTTTATTAATCTCATTTTCGGCGCTTCTCCCTTTTAATATAATAAAGTGATGTTCTACTCTTATTATTTCACGTGAAATCCTAATTATCTCCTCTAATTTTTTAAAAGCCCTCGAAACTAAATATTCTGAAGATATGTTCTCATTCTTATAATCTCCGAATATATTATAATCTACATCCATCTTCTTTCTAACTATACATAAAAATTCGCATTTAACACTAGATTTTTCATATAATTTCACGTGAAACTTTGGATTTTTATTGAATATAGCTAAAATAATGCCTGGAAAACCAGCTCCGGAGCCAAGATCTGATAGTGACTTATTGTCATAAAAGTCAATATATTTTACAAGCTGGGCTGAGTCTAAAATGTGTCTATGCCAAATATTATTTTCGGTTGATTTAGATATAAGATTATATTTCTTATTAAATTTAAGAAGTTCATCATGAAAAATTTGAAGCTTTTCTAGGTCTTCGGTGGAAAAATTTAAAATATGTTTAAGGCTTTTTTGTACTTCTTGTTTATTCATCAAGCAGATGTTTTATATCTTTTTTTTTTTATAAAACCTAAAAGAATAATAGCTGCAGCTGGAGTTACGCCGTCAATACGTAATGCCTGCCCAAGTGTTGCGGGTTTTATAGCTTTCAATTTAGATTTAATTTCATGAGATAAACCACCAAATAAGTCATAATTTGTCTCTATTGGAATACGTATGGACTCATCTTTCTTAAAAGCCTTTATATCATGACTTTGCTTCTCCAGATAGCCTGAATAATGGGCGTCTATTTCAACTTGATCATCAATTGACTTATCATGCTTAGGAATATTATCCCATATGCTACGAAGTTTTGAAATAGTAACATCTTTTAAGGCTAATACCTCTAAGCCAGATCTTTTAAGTCCATCCATAGAAATTTTGACAGAGTGCTTGGCTGCAGCATTAGGCGTGATTAAATTAGACCTTAAAGCGTCATGAATTGAAGTTATTTTTTTTTGTTTTTCTAAAAAAAATTCTTTTCTAAAATTTTTTATTAAGTTTATTTTTATACCTAGAGGCGTAAGTCTTTGATCGGCGTTATCTGCGCGAAGAGACAATCTATATTCTGCTCTAGATGTAAACATTCTGTAAGGTTCTGAAACACCTTTAGTAATTAAATCATCGATCATGACTCCGATATAAGATTCTGATCTATCTAGAATGAAAGCTTCTTTCTTTTTAATTTTTAGTGCAGCATTTATTCCTGCCATCAAACCTTGAGCAGCAGCTTCTTCGTAACCTGTCGTTCCATTAATTTGTCCGGCTAAAAATAGTGAGTTGATTTTTTTTGTTTCAAGTGTTGCTCTAAGTTCTCTAGGATCGACAAAGTCATACTCTATAGCGTACCCTGCTCTAATCATCTTAACATGCTCTAAACCTTTGATTTTACACAATAATTTTAGCTGTACATCCTCTGGCAGAGATGTGGATATACCATTTGGGTAAATAGTATTGTCGTTTAATCCTTCTGGCTCTAAGAATATTTGATGTTTTTGTTTCTCTTTGAATTTAACTATCTTGTCTTCTATAGATGGACAATATCTGGGACCAACACCCTTAATATTACCGGAATACATGGCGCTCAAGTGAATATTATCACTTATTATTTTATGAACTTCGTTATTAGTGTGTGTAATCCCACAAGCTATTTGCTTATTTTTTAATCTAGTGGTTAAAAAAGAAAAAAAATACGGGTCGTCATCGCCTGCTTGCATTTCGACATCATCATAGTTAATTGTTGAGCCGTCTAAACGAGGAGGTGTACCTGTTTTAAGTCTCCCAAGAGTTATGTTGTATTTAGCTAGCTGCTCACTCAATCCTGTTGATGGTTTTTCATCAAATCGCCCAGCTGGTATTTGTGTTTGACCAATGTGAATTAATCCATTCAAAAAGGTTCCCGTGGTTAAAATTAATTGTTTACATAAAACCTGTTTTTGGCTTTCACAAATAAAACCTACAACTGTATCTTTATGAAATATAAATTTAATTACAGGATCTGCTATTACGGTCAAATTTTTATAATTTAATAAAGTTTTTTGCATGTGCGCTTTGTAGAGTGCTCTGTCTGATTGTGTTCTGGGTCCTCTTACGGCAGGTCCTCTACTTCTATTCAATAATCTAAATTGGATGCCAGATTTATCTGTTACATCTGCCATGACACCATCAAGAGCATCAATCTCTCTTACTAGGTGCCCTTTGCCTAAACCACCTATAGCGGGGTTGCACGACATTTCACCAATAGTTTCGATTTTATGTGTAAAAAGAGCTGTATTAACGCCCAATCTAGCGGATGCCGCTGCTGCTTCACAACCAGCATGCCCTCCACCAATAACTACAACATCGTAACTCACACTATTCATGAGCTAAATGTATTCCTCTAATTTTAATTTACAAGAGCTAATTTTATTTATTTACCGATACAGAAATCTTTAAAAATATTTCCAAGAATTTCCTCAACATCAACTTTGCCAACTATGCTACCAAGATGTCTTGTTGCTAGTCGAAGATCCTCTGCTGCCATTTCTATATTTTTATTTTGATCCTTTTTTAAAAAATTGTCTATTTCTTTTAAGCATAAAGTCAACTTTTCTCTATGTCTTTCACGAGTTACTAGAACATTATTATTTGTTATAAATTTTTTATTTAATTTATCTTTTATTTTTTTAATTAGTAGATCAATATTTTTATTATTTTTTACTGATAGTAATATAGCGTCTTTTAAATCATGATTTTTTTTATTATCAATATCAGACTTATTTAGTACAACTATGCTATTTTCGTTGATTAAATTATATACTTTTTCATTAATTTTTTTTTTTGTATTATCGATAAGAATTATATTCAGATCTGCTTCTTTTGATTTATTAATAGCTAATAAAATACCTTTTTTTTCAACTTCGTTCTTAGATTTTCTTATACCTGCTGTGTCAGCTAAAATAACTGGGTATCCGTCTATATTTAAATAAGTTTCTATAACATCTCTTGTCGTCCCTTTTTCTTCAGAAACAATTGCTACGTCTCTTTTAGAAAGCAGGTTAAGTAAAGATGATTTTCCTACGTTTACCTCGCCAATTATAGACACTCTAAAGCCGTCTCTGATTTTTTCACCTATCTTTTGATCTTCCAGGATTTTCTCGATATCGCTATAAATTTCTTTAATTGATTTATGAACTTCTTTTATAACACTCTTTGGGAGATCATCTTCAGCAAAGTCTATTTTTGCTTCAATATATGCTAGAGCTTTAATAAGTTTTTCTCTTAGGTTGTTGTAATAATTTGATGCGCTACCATGCACTAGTTTTATTGCTTGCTGTCTTTGTAATTCTGTTTCTGAATGGATTAAATCTCCAATACTTTCAGCTTCTATAAGATCTATTTTGTTGTTTTGAAAAGCTATCCTAGTGAATTCGCCTGGCTCTGCCATTCTTGAATTTTTTTGTTTAGACAAAACCTTTAAAAAATATTCGATTACTGCATTGCTTCCATGTATATGAAATTCAGCCAAATCATCACCGGTGAAGCTATTTGGATTAGAAAATAATAATAAAAATCCTTCATCAATTAAATTATTATTAGATGGATCGTAAAATTTACAAAAAGTTACTTCTTTAGGTTTTAGTTTTTTCTTTTTACAAATAAGTTTAGCAATTTTAAACGTGTCTTCTCCTGACAATCTAATTATTGCTATACCTGAGGGACCACGACCTGATGAAAGTGCATAAATATTCATTTCTTTTTTATTATTAACACGAAAGTAAGAGATGAAAATTTAAAATATTTAACTAGTCTTATTCATGGAATCGAAGAAATCTGCGTTGTTCTTTGTGTTTTTAAGTTTTGAAATTAAAAACTCTATGCCGTCCATGGTACCCATGGGACTTATAATTCTTCTTAGAACGTTCATTTTAGACAGATCGTCTTTATGGAAAAGAAGCTCTTCTCTTCTCGTGCCAGATCTAGTTATATCAAGAGCAGGATAAATACGTTTATCTGCAACTTTTCTATCAAGGATTAATTCACAATTTCCTGTCCCTTTAAATTCCTCAAAAATTACTTCATCCATTCTTGAACCTGTGTCTACCAGAGCCGTTGAAATAATTGTAAGGGATCCTCCTTCTTCGATGTTTCTAGCAGCACCAAAAAACCTCTTTGGTCTTTGAAGAGCGTTAGCATCAACCCCTCCAGTTAATACTTTTCCAGAGCTAGGAATGACTGCGTTGTAAGCTCTTCCTAATCTTGTGATTGAGTCTAATAAAATTACTACATCTTTTTTATGCTCTACTAATCTTTTTGCTTTTTCTATAACCATTTCAGCAACAGCGACATGTCGTGAAGCAGGTTCATCAAAAGTCGAGCTAACAACTTCACCTTTTACTGATCTTTGCATATCAGTTACTTCCTCTGGTCTTTCGTCAATTAATAACACCATTAAATAACATTCGGGATGATTGGTTGTAATAGACTGTGCAATATTCTGTAAAATTATTGTTTTTCCTGCGCGCGGCGGTGAAACGATTAATGCTCTTTGACCTTTACCAATAGGACTAACGAGATCAATTAATCTAGCTGTGTTGTCAGGTTTTTTTTCAATTTTATCCATTTCCACTTCTAGGGTAATTCTTTCATTTGGGTAAAGTGGGGTTAGATTGTCAAAAGCAATCTTGTTTCTTGCTTTTTCAGTTTCCTCAAAATTAATTTTGTTTACTTGGAGCAAAGCAAAATATCTTTCAGCATCTTTAGGTGATCTGATTTCTCCCTCAACTGTATCACCTGTTCTTAGGCCAAACCTTCTAATTTGGCTTGGGCTAACATAAATATCATCTGGGCCTGGCAAATAATTTGACTCCATAGCTCTTAAGAAGCCAAAACCGTCTGGCAGAAGCTCTAGAACTCCTTGTCCTGTAATTTGCTCATTTTTTTCAGCAAGTTTTTTTAATATAGCAAAAAGGATTTCTTGTTTCCTTAATGTACTCGGATTTTCTATTCCAAGTTTCTCTGCTTGAGAAATAAGATCTGCAGGATTTTGTTTCTTTAATTCTTGTAGGTTCATATTTGATTTGGATTGAAGGGGTAAGTGTCATTCAATATAAGTCTTTTTCTTGAAAATTCAAGCCCTATAATGGTTTAAAAACAACAACGAAAATAATACCTATTAGCAATATAGTGGGGACTTCATTTATAATTCTGTAAAATTTAGTGGAATATTTGCTGTAACCTTCGCTAAGACTCTTAAGACAGTGAAAAAGGAAAAAATGATAAAGTGTTAATAATAAAACCATAGCAATTTTAAGTTGCAGCCAAATATAACCAAAACTTTCTATTCCCAAAACATGTATTAACAAAATTCCGAATAACCAAGATAAAAGCATGGCAGGATTCATAATGTAAAAAAAAAGTCTTTTTTCCATTATCTTGAAAGTTTCTTTTTTATCTTCATTGTCTAATGTTTCAGAGTGATAAACATATAACCTGGGCAAATAAAGAAGCCCTGCCATCCAGGAAAATACTGAGATTAAATGAAGTGCTTTAAATAAAAGATAATAATTCATGTAATTATAAATTTTGTATTCTGGGGCACTTTTTAAATTTTTCGAAACATTTAATTGACGATGTAAACCTTTCACCTTTACTTGCTTGTAAAATACTAGATTTCAATGAATTGATAAAATCTTGATTTATGGTTACTGCCGGGACACGCACGTAGTCTTTGGAACCATTATCTTCTGCTAATTTTCTGTATTCAATATCAAGTTCTACTAAAGTCTCTGAATGTTCCGAAACAAAAGCTACAGGTACGACAACTATTATTTTGTTTTTTTTTGCTTCTTCTTTAATAACTTTTTCTGTAGATGGGCCAATCCATTTTAATGGTCCAACACGACTTTGATAGCTCAAAATAAAATTTAATTTTTTAATAGACAGTTTTTCTACTAATGATTTAACCGATTGCTCAACCTGCCACTGATATGGGTCTCCTTGTTTAATTTTGTTCTCGGGCAATCCATGAGCTGAAAAAATTAATGTAGTCTCATCTAGTTTGTTTAAATTAATTTTTTCCTTAATTAAATTAGCATAAGATAGAATAAAATCTTTTTCTGTAGGATAGCAACAAACAATCTTAGTTTCCGTTGTTAGTTTTTCTTTTTTGCATATATCTAACCATTCATTAATTGAAGATCCAGATGTAGCATTTGAAAATTGTGGGTAAAGAGGGAGTAAAATTAATTGATTGGGGTTAAATTTTTTCACTTTTTCTATTGTTTCTGTTGCACGCGGATTCCAACACCTCATAACAATGAAACATTTATATTCATCTTCTTCGTTTTGGAGATTTTTCTCTATTGCATTAGCTTGGGCTTGTGTTTCTTCTAAAATTGGTGATTTACCACCCATTTCCGCATATATAGCCTTAGCGATGGGCGTTCGTCTTTTCGAAATAAATTTAGCCAACGGGTACCTGATAATTGATGGTAAACTAATAATTGCTGGATCGTTGAATAAATTAAACAAAAAGGGTTCTACCGCATTGAGACTGTCGGGTCCGCCAAGGTTGAATAATATAACAGCTTTTTTCATTTGAAATTTCCCACTCTTGCTATAATTTTTTTTACAACATCTGGATTAGTTTCGGGCAACAAACCATGGCCCAAATTAAAAATATAGGGAGTTTCTTTAAAGATGGACAAATATCTGTCAACTTCACTATATATTTCACTTTCATTTTTAAATAGTATTTTAGGATCCATACCTCCTTGCAAACAAAAATCTTTCAAATTACTTTTCGCCCAAACAGGATCTAGTTCATGATCTAGGCTTAAACAATCTGGTTTAACAATTTCTGCGAATTCTAAATAATTTTTGTTAATCCCCTTGGGAAAACATATAACAGGTATTTGTTTTTTTTTACAAAACTCAACAATTTTCTTGTTTGGTTCATAGCAATATTTATAAAGGTCATGTTTAGGTAGTAATCCTGCCCAAGAATCAAAGATTTGAACAGTATCTGCACCTGCGTCGATTTGATTCTCTAAATGGATACACAAATACTCATTAAGCTTGTCAATAATGATCTCAAGTTCTGATTGTTTTTTCTTAAATTTATCAACATCAATTTCATTTTTATTTTTTTTTAAGCCGAACATATAGATCGCTAATGTCCAGGGTGCTCCAACAAATGAAATTAAAGATTTGTTTTTATCTAGATTTTTTCTTGTTTTTCTTATTGCTGAATAAATAGGGTTAAGCTTTTTTGTAAAGCTATGTTTATTATTATTTAAGAAAGTGTTTAAATTAAATTTTGATAAAACAGGTCCTTTATTTTTTTCGAATTTTACATCTTGTCCCAACGCATAAGGTATCATTAAAATATCAGAAAAGATTATAGCAGCATCAAGAGAATAACGTTTAAGGGGTTGAAGTGTAATTTCAGAACTTAAATCACTATTTAAACAAAGTTTAATAAAATCTTTATTTTTAAATCTAATTTTTTGGAATTCTGGTAGATGACGACCAGCTTGTCTCATAAACCAAATGGGAGTACAAGTCGGATCTTTATTTAATATACAGTTTGTTAATCTTGTCATTAATATAATAATATATTTAAAAGTATATTATTTGATATAGGTCATGTTAGTTACTGATATAAATAATTATACATATTTTTTAACAGTTTAGCTCACAGAACAATAAAAAAAACACTTTTTAAATACATAAAATTCAATTTATTAATAAAATACTCTAACAAGTTTTAAACGACTAACATTGAACAAGATGTTAAAAACTTGTTAAGAAATGTGGAGTGTTTATTCATATAATAAAGGCAAATGTACAACAATAAGTTATAATAGTTTTGTTAACACAATTACCCATGGGACATAAACACCAAATTAGTTTAATTTTAGAACCCACAGGTAAAATTTGAATAAAAAACCATTAGGTGATTACTGATATAATAATAAAGCTTGTTTAAAAAACAGCAACTTCAACTATAAAAATTTTGATACAAAAAAGAGAAAGATGAAAATAATTTTAGCTTCAAAAAGTGGTGTTAGAAAAAAAATACTAGAAAAAAACAAAATTAATTTTGTTGTCGTGCCCTCAAACGTAGACGAAGATCAGGTTAAAGATTCATTGTTAGCTGTTGGTGCTAATCCGATGTTAGTATCAAAAAATCTAGCAGAATTAAAATCTACAAAAGTAAGTAATAAATATCCGGATCAAATGGTCCTGGGCGCAGATAGTGTCATAAGCTTAAACAATGAACTAATAAATAAACCAAAAACAAGAGAAGAGGCTTTAAGTATATTAAAAAAACTTAATGGTTCGTTGCATTACCTAATAACATCAGTGTGCATTTCTAAAAATGGTTCAATGATATGGAATTTTAGCGACCAATCACAGTTAAAAATGAAAAAACTTTCTGACAATCAACTTAATAGTTATTTAAAAAAAATAAAAACAGATACATTATTAGCTTATGGTGTTTATCAAATAGAAGCAGGTGGTTTAGAACTTTTTGAAACTATTAAGGGCGATAGAGACTCTATCATGGGCTTGCCCATCAAACAGGTAATAGACTATATTAAAACATCAGCATGATAGAAAAGAAATACGGTATCATTGGTAGACCACTATCTCACTCACTCTCACCACTGCTTCACAATTTTTGGTTTAAAAAAAACAATATTAAAGCAAGCTACAATTTAATAGAAATTGATGAAGAACAAATTACAGAAGTTATAAATAAAATCAAAAAAAAAGAATTACAAGGAATTAACGTAACAACACCTTACAAACAGGCAGTAATACCTTTTTTAGATTTAATTATAAATGATGCGAGAAAAACATCTTCAGTTAACACCATTTATCTAGACGACGACGGCAAAGTTGTTGGCGAAAACACAGATGTCCATGGATTTGATTGTTCGTTTATTAAAAAATTAAAAAATACAAAATTGCTTGAAAAAAATATTCTAATACTTGGTGCGGGCGGGGTTACTCCTTCAATAATTTATGCACTTGCAAAAAAAAAATTTGAAAAAATATTTATAAGCAATAGATCAATTAAAAAAGCAGAAAATATAAAAAAGAAATTTCCATTTGTAGAAATTATTTTGTGGCAAAATATCAACAACAAATCACAAGATATGGATATCATTATCAACGCTACATCATTAGGCATGAAAAACGGCAATGACTTTAAACAATTAATTAAAAGAGTTAAGCCAGGGTTAATTTACTATGATCTTATTTACAACCCTTTAGAAACAAAAATGATTCAAAATTTTAGAGAGAAAAAAATCACAACTTATAATGGTCTAGAGATGTTTCTTTATCAAGGACAAAAATCTTTTTATTTATGGAATAAAATTAATCCAATAATAGACGTGGAACTAAAGAAACTAATAATATTTAATTTAAAATGAAAATTATAGGAATTACAGGATCTATAGCATCAGGCAAGACAACCGTTGCTCGTTTAATGGCAGGAAAAAAATACCCATTATTTAGTGCTGACATGGTCGTTTCTAGTTTATATAAGAAGAAAACCTTTAATAAAATTTTGATAAAAAAATTTAAATTGAACAGGAAAGAAAAAATTAAGGATCAGATTAAATTAATTTTAAAAAAAAAAGGTAATATCTATAAACTAGAGTCCGTTATTCATCCTTTTGTTCGAAAAGAAATGGTCAAGTTTTTAAAAAAAAAAAATGGGATTTTATTTTTAGAAATACCTTTATTGATAGAGAGTAAATTAAATAAATATTTTGACAAGCTTGTCTTTGTCGAAGCGCAAAAAAAATTAAGATTAAAAAGATATTTTAAAAAAAAAGGTGATAAAAAAATGTTTAGTTTGCTAGATAGAAGGCAATTGTCGCCAATGCTAAAAAAAAATATTTGTGATTATACAATTAACAACAATTATTCTTTAGCAATTTTAAAAAAAAATGTTAAAAATTTTATGAGAAACTATGAATGAGATTTTTCTAGATACGGAAACAACAGGCTTGTCAGTTAATGATAAGCACAGAATAGTAGAAATTGCCTGCATAGAAACAAATGATTTTATACCTACAAAAAGGATTTTTCATAAAATTTTAAATCCTCAAAGGGACGTTCCTGACGGAGCATTTAAGATTCATGGCTTTTCAACTGATTTTCTTAAAAATAAAGAAACTTTTGATGAAGTTGCAGATGAATTTTTGGAGTTTATAAAAGATAAAAAAATTATAATTCACAACGCATCATTTGATCTCAGTTTCCTAAATTATCAACTAAAAATGCTTAGAAAAAACGAAATTAAAAAAGAAAACGTTATTGATAGTCTTGAAGTTGCAAGAGGAAAATTTCCAGGGTCTGCTAACTCGCTAGATGCTCTTTGTAGAAAATTCAATATAGATTTATCTAGACGTGCTAAACATAATGCTTTGTTGGATTGTGAACTTTTAAGAGAGGTTTATATTAATTTATTAGATGCAAAAGAGCCGAAGCTTATTTTCTCGAATGAAAATTTAGAAACGAACAAATCAAATAGAATGATTGGTAAAAAGAAATACTGTAAAATAGTCGTTGAACCTTCTGCTGAAGAATTTGCTTTGCATAAAGATTTTTTAAAAAAAGAGCTAAAAAAAAATTACTATTGAAGATTTCTTTTTAAATAAAGATCTCTAAAATTAATATTTTCTTCAATTTTAATTTTATTAAATCCAGATTTTTCAAACAATAAAACAAACAAGACTCTTATTTCTGAATAAATTTCACTAGGAACTTTAATTAAAATAATCTCTTCTAAAGATTTTTTATTAGTTAGTTCACCATCGATCTCAATAATAGCAGAAAAAACAATTTTAGCGTTTATTTTGTCAAAGTTATCTGTGTTGGGATTAAGCGAAAGAGTTGTCTCAACTTCAATAATTTTATCTTTAAATTGATTACTTTTAATATCAATATTAACTTTATAATTTGCAATATTTTTTTCTAATAAAAAAAAAATTTTAGGATTAGCTATCTCAAATCTTAAATCTTTGATATATTTAGCAATAATTTTATAGTTCATCTTTTTCTTTTTTTTCTTCAATTATTTCAGCATCTATAATATCTGCTTCATTTTGTGATTTATTTTTATATTTATTCCTAAGCCACAAACTTATTATTATTTTTCTTGTGAATGGAAGGAGAAACAACAAACCAATAGTGTCAGAAATAAATCCTGGTAAAATAAGTAAGATAGCCGCTATAGCTATTGAAGCGCCAGATAATATTTCATAAAAAGGAATCGTATTTTTATATATATTAACCATGCCAGCTTTAATGGTATTTAGCCCTTCTATCTTGGCATAATAAACCCCAACAATAGCAGTAAAAAAAATTATTAAAATTGTATTAAAAGTTCCAATTTGATTACCAATTTTAATCATAACTAGGATTTCTAAAATTGGTAAGCCGATAATTAGCATTAAAAGTGAGTTCATTTGGTTCTTACAAAATTATATTATTAATGTATATTTATCAAATAATGAGTAACAATTTAGGCTTTATAGACATAATTCTACTAGCAATGATTGCTGGGTTTATTATTTTACGTTTAAGAAATATTTTAGGTAAAAAAACTGGTCATGAAGGTAAGGCCACAAGTGTTTTTGATGAAAAAAACTACAACCAGTTTAAGCCGCAGGTAAAAAAACAATCGATCATAAAAGACAGATTTGAAGATGAAGAAAAAGAACAGTTTTTAAAAGGAGTCGAAATCGCCTACGAAAGTATTCTCACTTCTTTTGCTAAAGGTGAAAAAGAAAACCTTAAAAAACTTCTAACCAAAGATGTTTTTAATAATTTTGAACAAGCTATAGAACATAGAAATAAAGAAAATATAAAATCAGAGCTGACATTCATTGGCTTCAAAGAATCTAAAGTAGAAAAATTTGAGAAAATAAAAGATCAATTTTTTTCTACAGTAAAGATTGTTTGTGAAATTATATCGGTTAAAAAAGATAAAAATGAAGTTATTGTAGAAGGTGATCCTGATAAAATAAAAACAGTAACTGATTATTGGAAATTTTCAAAAAGTGCTTCAAGCAAAAATCCAAACTGGTACCTGGCTGAAATTATTAGTAAGTGAAGAAAAAAGAAGGCATCTCTAGTAAAGAAAAAAAAATTTGGGAAGAATATCTAAAAAATCCAAAAGACCTTTTTGATAAAGAATTAACGAAAGAGAAATCATTTGACGAGCCGAAAAGATTCAAATTTGATTTACATGGTTTTACTCTACATGAAGCAAATACAAAAGTTAGAGAGCTAATAAACCACTGTCAAGAAAATGATTTTAAAGAAATTTTATTAATTACTGGCAAAGGCCTTCATTCAAACACAGAACAGAATACATACATCTCAAAAGAGTTGAGTAAGTTAAAATTTGCTGTGCCTGAATACATTAAAACGCAGAAAGATTTGTCAGATAGAATAATTAGCATTAAAACGGCTCATATTAATGACGGAGGAGAGGGTGCTATTATTATTAAATTAAAAAAAACTATAAAATAAATTTACTTAAATCCATATCGTTTGTTAAATCACCTAAATTTTTCTCAATATATTTTTTATCAATTATAACTTTTTCACCTGAACGATCTGAAGCCGTAAAACTAATATCTTCTAAAACTTTTTCCAATAAAGTGTGTAGTCTTCTTGCTCCAATATTTTCAACCGAGGCATTAACTTCAGCAGATATTTTTGCCAATATATCGATACCATCATTTGTAAACTCTAACTCTACATTTTCTGTTTTTAACAAAGCAACATATTGTTTGATCAAACTATTATCTGGCTCTTTTAAAATTCTTTTATAATCCTCTTCTGTTAAAGCGTTCAATTCTACTCTTATAGGCAAACGCCCTTGAAGCTCTGGCAACAAGTCTGACGGTTTCGCAAGCTGAAAAGCTCCAGACGCAATGAATAAAATATGGTCTGTTTTAATAGGACCATGTTTTGTATTTACCGTTGTGCCTTCGATTAAAGGTAACAAATCCCTTTGAACACCCTCTCTGGATACGTCTCCACCTGTACGATCACCACGAGCTGAAATTTTATCAATTTCATCTAAAAAGACTATACCATTGTCTTCAGTTGCTTTTTTAGCTTCACTTACAATTTTATCTTGCTCAATTAACTTATCCGACTCTTGTGCGATTAAGATATCGTGAGATTCTTTTACATTCATTTTTTTTTTTTTTGCTTTTTGACCCATCGATTTCCCAAGCATTTCGGAGACATTAATCATACCTATATTAGCACCAGACATGCCTGGTATTTCAAATCCTTGCATATTAGAAGAGCTGTCATTTACCTCTATCTCTATTACGTTATTATCCAAGTCACCACTTCTAAGCCTTTTTCTAAAACTTTCTTTAGTAGCTATGCTTGCTTTGATACCCACTAATGCATCTAAAACTTTTTCCTCTGCCAATAATTGAGCTTTAACGTGGACTTCTTTTCTTTTCTTTTCTCTTTCTAAAGCTATAGCTATTTCAATTAAATCTCTAATAATTTGTTCCACATCTCTTCCAACATACCCAACTTCTGTAAATCTTGTTGCTTCAACTTTAATAAAAGGTGCCTCTGCTAATTTTGACAACCTTCTTGAGATTTCTGTTTTCCCAACACCTGTTGGCCCAATCATCAAAATATTTTTTGGCAAAACTTCCTCACGCATTTGTTCATCAAGAGCTTGCCTTCTCCATCTATTACGAAGAGCTACGGCAACTGCTTTTTTTGCATTTTTTTGTCCGATAACATATCGATCAAGTTCGGAAACAATTTCTCTTGGTGATAAGGTACTCACCACAGAGTTTTCCTTTTTTTTAGTTTCTTTAACTAAATTCAAATTTGTAACCTTGGTTGTATCCCTCATATTCAAACTTTTTCTATTGTAATATTATTATTTGTAAAAACACAAATTTCCGAAGCTATTTTTATAGCTTGCCGAGCAACCTCTTCTGCTGAAAGGTTGTTTTTAATTAAAACTTTTGCTGCAGCTAATGCATAGTTACCACCTGAACCTATTGCAATAATATTATCTTCTGGCTCCAATACATCACCTGTGCCAGAGATAATAAAACTATTTTCTTTATCAGCAACTGCCATCAGTGCTTCAAGCCTTCTCAAATATTTGTCTGTTCTCCAATCTTTTGCAAGTTCAACAGCTGCCCTTGGAAGATTACCAGCGTGTTTTTCAAGTTTGGCCTCTAGTCTTTCAAACAAAGTTAGTGCATCAGATGTGGACCCAGCAAAACCCGCTATGACACCACGTTTATCAATTTTCCTAACTTTTTTAGCATTACTTTTTAATACAGTATTACCAAGACTAACCTGGCCATCTCCAGCGACAACAGTTTCATTGTTCTTTCTCAACAGAACAATAGTAGTTCCATGCCATTTTTCGGATGTATCCATACATGTTGTATGTGGCAACTAATTTGAATTGTTCAATAGACATCTTGCATTTATTGATAAAATGAAAATTTCTCTATATATCATTGAGTAAATTCTCTTTTATTTATGAACAGAAAAGCAAAAATTTCCAGAAAGACCAAAGAAACAAGTATTGTTGTGGAGGTAAATATAGATGGTAAAGGTAGATATAAAATCGAAACAGGCATAGGATTTTTAGATCATATGCTAGAACAACTTTCCAAACATTCTTTAATGGATATCACCGTGAAAGCTAAAGGAGATACTCATATTGATTTGCACCACACAACAGAAGATACGGGAATAGCAATTGGTGAAGCCATTAGTAAAGCTGCTGGCAATCGCAAGGGAATAAAAAGATATGCGCACGCATTAATCCCAATGGACGAAACACTTACGCGCGTTGCCATAGATGTTTCCAATAGACCTTATTTAATTTGGAAAGTCGATTTAAAAGTTGAAAAATTAGGTGAGATGGATACAGAACTATTTAAAGAGTGGTTTCAGGCTTTTTCGCAATCAGCTGGGATCACATTACATATAGAAAATATATACGGAGAAAATAGTCATCACAAAATTGAATCTTGTTTTAAAGGCCTAGCCAGATCATTAAAAGAAGCTTTTGAAATAGACAAAAGAATTAAATCGTCTATTCCCTCAACAAAAGGCAAACTTTAAAATAAATGCTACTTACAGTTGTTGATTACGGCGTTGGAAATTTAAGATCAATCGCTAAATCAATAGAAAGAGCTAACTCAGAAAATAATCTTAATTATTCTGTAAAAATTAGTTCAGACATTAACGACATTAAGAGAGCAGATAAACTAGTTTTACCTGGGCAAGGATCCTTTAAAGCATGTCGAGAGGGTATTAAAAGTATTAGGGGGTTAGATCAAGAATTAAATGAAAGTGCATTAAACAAAAAAAAACCAATTTATGGAATTTGCGCAGGTATGCAATTATTTGGAACTACTGGCTATGAGGAAGAAGAAACGTCAGGGCTTAACTGGATTAAAGGTAAAGTTGTTAAAATAAATCCAGGAGTAGCTGCTTTAAAAATACCACATATGGGATGGAATGAATTAAATATAAGAAAAACCTCAAAAGTTTTTAAAGATATTAGTAATAAAAATCACGCTTATTTTATACACAGTTTTGAGTTTTTGCCTGAAGACAAAACAGTAGTTTCTCTTTCTGTTAATTATGGCAAAGATATAGTAGCGGCTGTATGCCACGAAAATATCTACGGTTCACAATTTCATCCCGAAAAAAGCCAGGAAACAGGCATAAAAATACTTAGTAATTTTTTAAAAATATGAAAATTTTTCCTGCGATAGATTTAAAAAATGGTAAGTGTGTGAGACTTACAAAAGGTGATTTTAAAAGCGAAAAAATTTACAATGAAAATCCGGTTGATCAAGCTGAAATTTTCAGTAACGCAGGATTCAAATATTTGCATGTTATTGATTTAGATGGAGCCTTAGAGGGGAATTTAATCAATTTAGATGTCATAAAAAAAATTGTTAAGAAATTTAATTTTAAAGTAGAAATTGGAGGAGGAATTCGCTCGGAGGACAGTATTGCTAAATTATTAGATATGGGTTCTGATAAAATCATTTTAGGAACTGCGGCAATTAAAAATAAATCTTTTTTAGAAAGCTGTTGTAAAAAATATTCTGGAAATATTGCTTTGTCATTAGATGTAAGAAAAAATTTGATAGCTACTGCCGGATGGAACAATCAAACAGAAATTAATGTTTTTGACTTCTTAAATGCAGTTAAAGATTTTGGTATATCCAGATTGATTTTTACAGACATTGATAGAGACGGAACTAATGCAGGACCAAATTTAAAGGATAGTTATAAAATAGCTGATAGATTTAACATACCAGTAGTAATATCAGGAGGTATAAGCTCTATGAATGACGTCAGGAAAATTATTAGCGAAAATAAAAAAATCGAAGGAATAATAGTGGGTAAGGCAATATATGAAAATAGAGTGAAGATAGAAGAATTAAGTAAAATTAATTGATGTTAAAAAATAGAATTATACCTTGTTTAGATGTTAACAACGGAAGGGTTGTTAAAGGAATAAATTTTCTTGATTTAAAAGATGCTGGGGATCCTGTAGAACAGGCAGAATATTACAGCAAGTGTGGTGCTGATGAAATTTGCTTTTTAGACATTACGGCAACACACGAAGATAGAAACATTATTATCGATATAGTTAATAAAACAGCAGAGAAGTGCTTTGTTCCTTTGACTGTTGGCGGTGGAATTAAATCAACTCAAGATATAAGAGATTTACTACTTGCTGGAGCAGATAAAGTTTCAATAAATTCTGCAGCAGTTAATGACATTGGCTTTATAAAAGATGCGTCAAAAAAATTTGGAGCTCAGTGTATGGTTGTTGCCGTTGATGCAAAAAAAGTTTCAGAAAATAAATGGGAAATATTTACCCATGGCGGAAGAAAAAAAACGGGAATAGATGCAATCGATTTTGCACTACAAGCGGAAGCAAATGGAGCAGGAGAGATTCTTTTAACTTCAATGGATAAAGACGGTACAAAAACTGGCTATGATATAGAACTATTGAAACGAGTAACAAATAAAATAAGCATCCCTGTAATAGCTTCAGGCGGCGTAGGAAATTTAGAACACTTGTATGAAGGTATCAAAAAAGGTGGAGCCAGTGCAGTACTAGCAGCATCCATATTTCATTATGGAGAATACACCATTCAGAAAGCAAAAGAATATTTGGCATCTAGAGGTGTACCAGTTAGAATTAATCAATGAGTAATTATTTATTAGAATTAGCAAAAACTATTGAATCAAAAAAAAATGAGGACGTAAAAAAATCGTATACATCGTTTTTACTATCAAAAGGCTTCGTTGAATGCTTGAATAAATTTAAAGAAGAAAGTGAGGAGTTTTCTGAAGCAATAAAAAATAATAACAACATTGTCCATGAATCTGCTGATGTAATTTATCACTTTTTAGTTACAATTGAATCAAGAGGTATTAAACTTATTGACGTTATAAAAGAATTAGAAAAAAGAAAAAATCAGTCTGGGCACGAAGAAAAAAAGAATAGAACAAAATGAAATACGATAAAAATAATATTTTTGCTAAAATTTTAAGAGGAGAAATACCTTGTAATAAAGTCTATGAAAATAAGTATGTCTTGTCGTTTTACGATGCAAATCCGCAAAAAAAAATACATATTTTAGTAATTCCTAAAGGAGAATATGTTGATTTAGATCATTTCAATGCAGAGGCTACTGAGAAAGAAATAATAGAATTTAATAAATCTATTACTCATATCGCTAAAATGCTGAAAATCTCTAGCAATGAAAAAGGTTACCGTGTTCTCACAAACATTGGACAAAATGGAGGACAAGAAGTGCCCCATCTTCACCATCACATTTTTGGTGGCGAAGTAATAGGAAAAATGGTTGTTTAATTTCATTGGATGTCTAAAGTTCAAAGATTTTTTTTAGAATTAAAAAAAGAAAAAAAATTAAATCAACCAATAACATACCTAAAAAAAGCTAAAATTTATCTAGATGTTAAAAAAGATATAAATATAAATAAGTTTTTTTATAGGCAAGTTGGTAAAGATCATTTTTGGCGAGATAGACTTTTGTGGTCTGACAAAGAGTGGCATAAATATATTAATCATAAAAATTTTGAAACAGGAATTATGAAAATCGATGATGAACTAGTTGGTTTTTATGAGCAAGAGTATCATGAGGCTGTAAATGAAATTGAATTAATACAAATGGGTATTTTAAAAGAATACCAGGGTAAAAAATTTGGATCCCTTTTACTAAAACATATAATCCACGAAGCTTTTAGTAAGAAAATTGAACGACTATGGGTTCACACCTGTAGCTTAGATCACAAGCATGCTTTAGATAATTATTTATCTAAAGGGTTTCAGATATTTAAAGAAGAGACAATTAATTTTGACTTTTAATTAATAGATGGAATTTTAAAAAGACTATTATCAATTTCTGTATTTGTACTTTGAATTTTTAATAAAAAATAAATATTATTTTGGAATCTATCTTCTATTTGCCAACCAACTAAATTATAATTTTTTGGTTCAAAAAAAACTATAATCTTTTTTTTGTTCTTATCTAAATAAACTAATCTAATATTATCTTTTAATTCTAGACTTGATTCTCTAACTAGGTTAATTAAACTTTTTTTATTTAAAATTTCCATAAACAAAGACTTTGAAACAGGATAAGAATAAATTTTATTATATCTTTTTTGTATAATTACTAATCTTTTATTATTGATTATAATTTCTTTCTGGGTTTTATCTAGATAACTACATTTGAGTTTACTGTCGAAAACAAGAAAACAATTCCCTGTTTCTTTTTTCCCTGGCGTTATTTGTTCAAATTTAAAAGTTAAATTTTCAATTTCTAATAATCGATTTATAATCAATTGTTTTTTATCTGCATGTA
>Ga0307986_10000609_pt1 | contig 26256 bp, 25 predicted proteins | sample EllFjometageno82_FD_203170 | JGI IMG/M metagenome (GOLD analysis project Ga0307986, IMG submission 203170) | Marine microbial communities from Ellis Fjord, Antarctic Ocean - #82 | ecosystem: Environmental > Aquatic > Marine > Unclassified | place: Southern Ocean | collected 2014-10-09 | reverse complement strand
AAAGGTTCCGGAACTTTAATTAGAGAATGAAAAATTTAATTAACATAAAATACTGGTTATTTGACCTTGATAACACTCTTTACAGTGGTCAAACAAAAGTTTTTTCAGAAGTTGATAAAAAAATGTCTTCTTTTATTTCAAAGAAATTTGATGTGGACTTGGTAAAAGCAAAAAAAATTCAAAAGGAATATTTCTATGAATATGGAACTACACTATCCGGATTGATGAGTCATGATAAAATCGATCCACATGAGTTTCTTGAATTTGTTCATGATATAGATATTAGCTGGCTTCCAAAAGATAACGTTTTGAGAGAAGAGCTAATTAAAATTAAAGAAAAGAAATATATTTTTACAAATGGTTCTCATGCTCACGTTAAAAATGTTACTAGACAACTGGGTATAGATGATTTGTTTAATGGAGCATTTGATATTGTTGATGCGAATTTTATCCCAAAACCAAAAATTGAACCTTACAAAAAGATAATAGAAAAATTTAATTTAGATCCAGAAAAATCAATATTGATTGAAGATATCGCTCATAACCTAGAACAAGCCAAAAACTTAGGAATGAAAACTTGTTGGCTTGAGAATGATGAGGTATTTGCAAAAAAAGATGCTGATAAACCTTATATTGATTATAAGATTAAGAGCTTGCCTTCTTTTCTACAAGAAATTAATATATTAAAAGCACAATAAAACTAACCTGAAAGCTATAAATTATTACTATGAAAGAATTTGAAAATATTATCAATACGGCTTGGGACAATAAAGATTCAATTAATGGTCAATCTGATCAATCAATATTAAATGCAATTAAAGAGACTATTGAGCTTGTTGATAAAGGTAATTTAAGAGTTGCTGAAAAAAAAGATAATGAGTGGGTAGTTCATCAATGGATTAAAAAAGCAATTCTTTTAAGTTTTAAAACAAACGAAATGCAGACTCTTGCCGGCCCTTACGCCACTTGGTGGGATAAAGTTAGAGGAAAAACTGCAGGCTGGGGTAGAGAAGAACATAAAAAAGCTGGATTTAGAATGGTACCTAATGGAGTGGTTAGGCACGGGTCTTTTATTGCAAAAAATGTTGTCTTGATGCCTTCATTTGTAAACATTGGAGCTTATGTAGATGAAGGAACTATGGTCGATACTTGGGCGTCTGTTGGGTCTTGTGCTCAAATAGGAAAGAACTGTCACATATCTGGTGGTGCTGGAATTGGTGGCGTATTAGAACCAATGCAAGCAAACCCAACAATTGTGGAGGATAACTGTTTTATTGGCGCTCGCTCTGAAATAGTTGAGGGAGTAATAGTGGGAGAGGGATCAGTTTTATCTATGGGTGTATTTATTGGTCAATCTACGAAAATTGTTTACAGAGAAACTGGTGAAGTAATCTACGGAAAAATTCCTCCTTATTCTGTAATAGTTCCAGGTAGCTTACCGAGTAAAGATAGTAAGGGCCCTGCTTTATATTGTGCGGTGATAATTAAGCAGGTTGATGAAAAAACTAGATCCAAAACTTCTATTAACGATCTATTGAGAGACTAAATGCCAACTTATAATGAAATTACATTAGCAAAAGAGCTAATAAAATTTCCAAGCATTACACCTATTGATGCAGGTATAATGAAATTTTTAGCAAAAAAGTTAACTTCTATTGGATTTAAATGTAAAATTTTAGAATTTAAAGAAAAAAACTCCAAACCAGTAAAAAATTTATATGCAAAGCTAGGTAATGCACAGCCAAACTTTATGTTTGCGGGTCACTTAGATGTGGTTCCTCCTGGAAATTTAAAGGATTGGACCGTAAAACCATTTAATCCTGCTATTAAAAAAAACCACTTAATTGGAAGGGGTGCTAATGATATGAAAAGCGCAATTGCAAGTTGGGTTGTTGCGGTAAATAATTTTGTATCAAGTAATAAAAAATTCAAAGGTTCTATTAGTTTATTAATTACAGGTGATGAAGAGGGTGTTGCTATTAATGGCACTAAAAAAGTAGTTGATTATTTAAAAAAGAAAAAAGAGAAAATAGATTTTTGTTTAGTAGGAGAGCCTACCAATCCAAATAAGCTTGGAGAAATGATTAAAATTGGCAGACGAGGAAGTATTAATGCTGAATTAACTATTGTTGGAACTCAAGGCCACGTTGCCTATCCTCATCGTGCTAATAATCCCTCAACTACATTGATCAAAATACTAAATGAAATAAAAGAAATAAAATTTGATAAAGGGACAAGAGATTTTCAATCAACAAATTTAGAAGTAACTAAAATTAATATCGATAATATTGCTGACAATGTTATTCCGAGTGTTGCAAGCGCTACATTTAATATAAGATTTAACAATAAACACTCATCTACTAGCTTAAAAAATAGACTAAATAAAATTTTTAAAAAAGTTACAATAAAATATAAATCTAGTTTTAAAGTAGAATACCGTGTATCTGGTGAGGCCTTTTTAACTAAACCTAATAAAACTACTTACATGATTCAAGATGTTATAAAAAAAATAACAAAAATTAAACCTCAACTATCTACAACAGGTGGGACTTCAGATGCAAGATTTATTAGAAAAATTGCTCCGTGTTTGGAATTCGGCCTAGTAGGCAAAACAATGCATAAAGTAGATGAGGCAGTATCTATTTCAGATTTAAAAAAGTTAACAAGAATATATTCTGAAATTCTTAAAAACTATTTTTAATGATTTGCATTAAAGCAGCTATCCCTAAAGAGCTAAGTGACATTGAAGATGAATTAAAATCCATTTATCATTCTAAAAATACAGTTTTTTTTTGTTTTTAAAAATAGTGAACAGCGAAATAAATTTTTCAAAAAAACCAAAGGAATGTCAAAAGTCGAACGAGAAACTACTTGTCAAGAGTATCAATCTTAAATGAAAACTGGTTTAATAACTTCTGATACTTATCAAAATCATAATACAGGTGATGGACATCCAGAAAAAATCGATAGAGTCACAGCGGTTATTGATAATTTTAAAAAGTTAGATAATAAGAATTTAATTTGGAAAAAACCTTCAAAATTTGACAAATCTCTTTTAGAAGTAACTCACAATTCTGCTTATATAAATTTTGTAGAAGAATCTTTTCCAAAGAAAGGTTTCTCCTTTTTAGATGGTGACACAATCATCTCTCCAGGTAGTAAGGAAGCATCCTCAGATGCTGTAGGATCAATCATTGCAGCTATTGATGGTGTACAGAATAAAGAATTTAAAAATGCTTTTTGTGCTGTCAGACCTCCTGGACATCATGCAGAAAAAAATAAAGCAATGGGTTTTTGTATCTATAACAATGTGGCAGTCGGAGCTCATTATCTAATAGAAAGATATAAATTAAATAAGATAGCAATTATTGATTTTGATGTTCATCATGGAAATGGAACTCAAGATATTTTCAATGATAATGAGAAAGTTTTGTATATTTCAACTCATCAATATCCTTTCTACCCTGGGTCTGGTACAGAACAAGAAAAAGGTAAACATAGAAATATATTCAACATTCCACTACCAGCTGGCACAACTTCTGAGGAGTATTTGAATGCATATGAATATGTGCTTAAGAAAATAAATGAATTTAAACCAGAGTTTATATTGCTTTCCGCAGGTTTTGATGCTCATAAAGATGACCCACTAGCTCAATTTCAATTAGAGAGTAAAGATTTTTATAAAATTACCAAAAGAACTTTGGAATTATCTAGATTATATTGTGACGGAAAAGTGGTCTCTATCTTAGAGGGTGGTTACGACCTTTTAGCACTACAAGAAAGTACTGAGATGCACGTAAAAGCTTTAATAGAATTTGATTGATAATTTCTCAATAAATACTAAACAACCCACAATGAAACTTTATAAAATTACAAAATCAGCGATAGATAAAAAAGGTCTTGGTCTTTATGCTATAAAAGATATTAAAGAGGGTACTAGAATCATTGATTATGTTGGTAAAATTATTACTAAAAAACAAACTGAAGAGACTGAAAGATTTGATAATGCAAAACCTATCTATTTATTTAACTTAAATAAAAAATATGACATGGATGGAGACGTTTCATGGAACCCTGCACGATTAATAAATCATTCTTGTTCTAATAACTGTGATTACAATGGAACAGGCCTAAAATTATGGGTGATGGCTATAAAAGATATTAAAAAAGGGGAAGAGATAACTGCCGATTATGGGTTTGGCTATGATGAGGACTATAAACAATTTCCCTGCAAATGCCGTTCTAAAAACTGTTGTGGCTACATTGTTAGATCTGAATCCAGATGGAGAATTAATAAAAAATTTAGCATTGGCCAACAAAAAACTAATAAATAATTTTTTCTAAAAATAAACCCTCAGCTGGTGCTGGCGGCGCGCACAGTACTCTTTTTTTTGATTTAAAAATTTGATCAAACTTTTTTAAGTTCCATTTATTTTCAGCTAGATATTTTAAACAACCAACCATTGATCTAACTTGTTGTTGCAAAAATGATTGAGATTTAAATTGTATTTCAATTCTTCCTCGACGTGAGCTTATCTTAATCGATTTAATGGTTCGGACTGGATTTTTAGCATTACAACTTGAAGACCTAAAAGTTGAAAAATCTTTTTTTCCTAAAAGTTTTTTTGCACCTTTTCTCATTAAGGAAATATCTAATTCTTTAATTATATGCCACCCTCTTTTTTTTTCTATAGAGGGTCTACTCAGTCGGTTAAAAATTACATACTTATAAACCCTTTGTTTTGCAGAAAATCTTGCATGGAAATTTAATTTTTTTTTTTTTATATCAATAATTGAAACATATTTATCATTCACAAAGTGATTTATAGATTTTAAAAATTTATCTACATTTTGAATTTCTTTTTTACAATCAAAATGTGCTGATTGTTCTATTGCATGAACACCAGAATCAGTTCTACCAGATCCAACCAAGGATACTTTTTCTTTTAAAAGTTTAGATAGTTTTGTTTGAATCAACTTTTGAATTGATTTTCCTTTAGATTGAATCTGCCATCCAATAAAATTAGTCCCAACATACTCAACTAAAATTTGATATCTATGCATTATTTAAATTTGAACCCTTTGTAATTTGAGATCCAAGCATAAATTCACTAATATTTTGAGGTCTTTTTCCTTGTCTTTGAATTTCTAAAACCTTTATTGATCTTTCATTGCCACAACAAATTTCTAAATAATTATCAAGTACCTCTCCGATTTCTCCACTACCAGAAGATAGATCTGCCTTCAAAATCTTGTATCTTTCGCCTTTGTATATAAAAAAAGCACCTGGTGCTGGATACAATCCATTTATTTTACCAATAATATTTTCTGCTGTATCATTCCAACTAATTTGGCTTTCAGTTTTTTTAATTTTAGAAGCATAGCTTGCTTCATTGTGATTTTGTTGTTTAAATTCAATTTTGCCATCTAAGATTTCATCAATATTATCTAATATTTTTTCTGCAGCTAATGCTGAAAGTTTTTCAGACATTGTTTCTGTGTTATCATTATTCTTAATGCCTATTTTATAAGAATTACAAATTGGTCCTGTATCTAACTTTTCTTCTATTCTCATAATACTAACTCCTGTTTCTTTATCTAAATTCATAATTGATCTTTGTATAGGTGCTGCTCCTCTCCATTTAGGTAAGAGTGAAGCATGAATATTAATGAAACCTTTTTTAACTAATTTTAAATATTCTTTTGGAATAATTTTTCCGTAAGCAACTACGATTGCAATATCAGCATCTAATTTTTTTAAATAATTATACTCTTCTGAGTTATCTTTTAATGTACTCGGTGTTCTATATTCTATTTTAAGTGTTTCGGAAATTCCCTGTATAGGTGTTTTATTAATCATTTGTCCTCTTTGTGACTTTTGAGGAGGCTGTGTATATACTACTGATACTGCGTATCCATTTTGATATAATGATTTTAATATAGGAACAGCAAATAATGGCGTACCCATAAAAATAATTTTTTTTAACATTTTAAAGAATTTTTCTATTAACCCTAATTTTAGAAAGTTTTTTTATAATCATTGTTTTTTTTAATTTAGATAAATAGTCAATAAACAAAATTCCTTCAAGATGATCCATTTCATGTTGAATACAAGTTGCTAATAATCCATTTGCTTTTAATAATTGTTTTTTTCCGTCGTAGTCTAAATATTCAACTTCACAAGAATTAGGTCTTTCTATTTCTGCAAATTGATCTGGTACAGACAAACATCCTTCTTCATATTTAGCTTTCTCTTCATTCCTATTTTTAATAATGGGGTTGACAAAATACCTTGGTTCTTTTTTATTTTCATCTTTACTAATGTCCATAACTATAATTCTTTTAGGGACTCCAATCTGAACAGCTGCTAAACCAATTCCAGGAGCATTGTACATGGTATCAAGCATATCATCCATAAGCTTTCTTTCTTCATTACCCACTTTTTCAACTGGTTTAGAAATTTGTCGCAACAATTTGTTTGGCTCTGTTAAGATCTCTTTAACTGACATAATTATAAATTATTTTAGTTTAAATTTTAAACTTTTAAAGGAAGAATTTTAAGAAGAATTTTGTTTCTTAATGGATCTATATTAAGCTGGTTAAGTGCATTAATTATAAAATACATTGTATCATCGTCAATATCTTTTAGCTCATCTTGCCCTATAACCTCAACAATTCTAAGAATAGCAGTTGCCATATCTCCATTATTAATAAATATCTGAATATCAGATGGCATCTCAGACTTTCCTATTTCATATAAGCTTTTAAACTTTTGTGAAACTTTAATACCATCTGACTTGAAAGCTTCTACTAAGATAACATCTTTTTTTGAGAAGAAATATTTTCTATTTTTTTTAATTTTTTTTAAAAAATCGTTTAAATCTTTAGTAATTTTCTTTTGTGAACCCTCTCCCTTAAAATAATTTATCAACCTTGATTGATGTAGGACTTTATTATTTATTTTGATGCTAGTTGATTTAACCTTATCTTTATCAGTATAATTTTCATAGAATCTTATAAAATTTTCTGGAATATCTTCCTGCTTTAAATCACTTAAGAGAAATCTTAATTCCAAGTCAAAAGCATTTTCTATATTATCATTCTTAAATGAATTTTTTAGAGCATTCATTAAATGAAGTTTATTTTTAGTTTCATTGGTAATTAAAATACCCTGATAAATTAAAGCTCTTGTTTCTACAGTTGACAATAACTTTGTTGACTCCTTAATATTCAACAATTGACTTATGCTAAATTGAAATCTTTTATAAAGTTTAAATAGATTTTTTTCAGAATAATTACCTGCATGCACTGACTTTTCAATTTTAATAATTTTATCTATGTTTGTAATATCTATATCTTCAATGTTACCTAGTAAATTTGAGGTTAGTAAATACTTCCAAATTTTTTTTGATGTAGACTCATTGGGTTCAAATTTAAACTCAGGATTAGTACGATGAGATAAATGAAAATCTAAAATTGTTTTTTCAGAAATGCTTGTTTCTGGTTTATTTTCATAACCCATTAAATAATTAATTTTATTTTCATAAAATTTATTGTTGAAACCTGATTCTTTTTTTAAATCAATTAATAGTTGAGCTTCTTCCTTTTTATTATTGTAGACCAAGCAATAAATATTAAATTTAGATAAGTAGTCATCTTCTATAGAAGAATCAATGTTTGAAAATATTTCACATGCTTTTTTTACTTCTGATTTAGAAAGATAATCATCTACTAACAATTTAGTTAGTTTGACGTGCTCATTAATTATTTGATTTTTTAATAAATAACTTTCTATTAATTGAAAGTTGGAATTTTTAATAAGCCAATTAGATTTTATTTCCAGAAATTGTTTTTTTGATATATTTGTTTCAGGATAATGTGCATTTGTTAAAAATAAAATATCTAAAATTTCTGAGGCGTCCTTGGATAGATTAATCTTATTGATTCTTTTAGATATATTTAAAATTTGATCTCCATTGGAGTTAGACCACATATTAATATCTAGTCCATTTTCTGCTGGGTCATACAAACCTACAATTTTTATTTCATTTTCAGTTAATGTTTGATCTTCCTCTATATTTAGTTCGTCTTTTTTTTGAGATTGCATTTTATAAATACTATTCTCCTTGATATTTTTTCCTTCAAGACTTTTTATGGTATCAGAATTTTTGTTTGTTTTTTTTTCTTCTATGCTCCATATATCAACTGGTTCTTGAGATTGAGTAGCAAATTCAAAAATCAAAGAAAATAAAATAATTAGTAGAAATTTTTTATTTAACAATTTTAAGTTGTTCATTTGGAATTTTTTTTTCAATTTCTTTATTGGGAGATGGAAAATCAATTTTTCCAAGCATCACTACTATGCCACTAATAACAATCAAACCAAATATCGCTTTAATTATAAAGCTTTTAGTTGTGTCCTTACTTGTATTTTTGGAAATTTGCATATATTCTCTATTAATTTCAAATTAAGACATATTTGTGTTTTTTCAATAAAGAAAGTTTATGAATTCAAATAAAAACCTTGTTTTTTTAGGCATGATGGGGTCTGGAAAATCTTCTATTGGTAATTTAGTTTCTAAAAAATTAGATCTTCCATTTATTGATATAGATAATTTAATTGTAGAAAACATTGGAATGAGTATTTCTGAGATATTCAAAAGAAAAGGTGAAAGTTATTTTAGAAATTTAGAAGAAAAAATTACACTCAAATCTTTAAAAAAGTTTAAAAATGTGATTTCTCTTGGTGGAGGTGGGTTTGTTAATGACAAAATTCGTAAAGAAATTCTTTCAAATAATTTTTCATTTTGGCTTGATTGGAATGAATCAATCTTAATAAAAAGAATTAAAGGTAATAAAAAAAGACCACTTGCTTTTAAGTCAACAGATCAAGAAATAAGAAAAATAATTAAAAATAGATCAAAAATATACACGAAAGCACAATATAAAATAAACTGTAACAAACTTACGAAAAATGAAATAGTAAAAAAAATTATAAAAATTTATGAACCTAATTAAACTACAGGTTAAAACCAGGAACCAAAAATACCCAATTTTAATTGGGAGCAATATCTTGAGTAAACTTCAAGATATTTTAAAAAAAAATTTAATTAGTTTTAATCAATGTCTTATTGTTGTGGATAAAAATGTTCCTAAGAAATTAATAAGTAAAATTTTGAACTCTTTACCAAAAAAAAAAATTATTCTTCATTCCTTTAACGCTAGTGAAAAAAATAAAAATCAGAAAAGTGTTGATAATATTTTATCTATTTTACTAAGCAAAAATTTTAATAGAAATGATTGTGTGATTTCTGTTGGAGGAGGTATTACTGGAGATGTGTCTGGATTCGCAGCCAGCATATTTAAGAGAGGATTAAAATTTATTAATATACCTACCACTTTACTATCCCAAGTAGATTCTTCAATTGGAGGTAAAACAGGGATAAATAACAAATATGGTAAAAATTTAATTGGTTCATTTTACCAACCTATTTTAGTTATTACTGACATTATTTTTTTGAAGTCTCTACCTAAAAGAGAAATTATATGTGGCTATGGAGAAATATTAAAACATGCTATAATTGCAGATAAAAAATTTTTTACTTTTTTAAACACAAGTGGTTTTAAAATCTTGAACCTTAAAAGTCCCTTTTTAGAAAAAGCAATTTTCAAAAGCTGCTCCATTAAAAGAAAGGTTGTTGAAAGTGATGAAAAAGAAATAGGTTTAAGAAAGATTTTAAATTTTGGACATACATTTGCTCATGCTTATGAAGCAACACTAGGGTATTCAAAAAAACTTAACCATGGAGAGGCAGTTATACTTGGTATTAAAACAGCAGCAAAGTTTAGTTTATTAAACAGTAATCTGAATATTAAGGAATTTAATTTGATTGAAAGTCATTTAAATAAATTAAGCCTTCCAAGAAATATTAATAAATTTTTTTCTATAAAAAATTTAAATAAAATTTTGTCTTTTATGAAAAAAGATAAAAAAAATAATACAAATAAAATAAGCTTAGTTCTACTTAAGAAGATAGGTTCTCCAATACATAGACTACAATTTAATGAAAAAAAAATTAATCTTTTTCTAAGAAAAGAATTAATTAAGTAGTATTTGAATTGAATGAATGTATTTTTTTAATTCGAGATCTAAAACACTATAAATTTTTTTTGTTGAAATTATCTTGCTTGAATTAGCAAGTTCATTCGATTTTATTATTAATTTTAAATGAAATTTTCCTTCTTGGTGACTTTTATGATTTTTATGTAAAAAGCTTTTATCCTCAATTTTAAGATATTGAACAACAATTTCTGTCTCAAGCTTATTTTTTACAATTGCAATTAATTCATTTATATTCATAAGTATTATTTTATTATTATATAACATGAAAAATATTTGTGACTGGAATAATTGTTTTAAAACTGGTGAATATAAAGCGCCAATTGAAAAAGATAATAGTAAAAGCTATAGACTGCTTTGTTTAACTCATGTTAAAGAATTCAATAAAAATTGGAATTATTTTAAAGGAATGGATGATGAACAAGTTTTTGATTTTTTAAAGTCAGATATGACTTGGCACAAACCTACTCAAAGCTTTAGTTCTTCAGATAATTTTTTCAAAGTTCTTTGGAATAACACTTTGAAGGATGAGTTTGATAAAACTAAGCTTAGAGGTGAATATAATCACATGATTCAATTTAAGTTTGATACTAATGATATAAAGGCTTTTAGTATTTTGGGTGTTTCTGTTGGTTTAAAATGGGAAGAAATACAAGGTAAATTCAAAACTCTTGTCAAAAAATTTCACCCTGATATTAATTTAGGAAATAAAGAATACGAAGAAAAACTTAAATTAATTACTTTAGCTTACACCCAGCTAAAAAACACTTATAGGGAAAAAATTGACACCTAATTTAAATATACAGCCAGACATCAAAGTGTCTTTAAAACAAACTTTTGGAATTGACTCGGACATGGAGGTAAGTGCATTTTCAAAAAAAAGTGAGTATGTACCTGAAATAGATAAAAATTATAAATTCGATAGAGACACTACGCTTGCAATCTTATCTGGTTTTGCTTTTAATAAGAGGGTTCTAGTTCAAGGGTATCATGGAACAGGTAAATCAACACACATCGAACAAATCGCTGCAAGGTTAAATTGGCCTTGTATCAGAGTAAACCTCGATAGCCATGTAAGTAGGATTGACCTTATTGGAAAAGATGCAATCGTCGTAAAGGATGGAAAACAAATTACAGAATTTAAAGAAGGTATTTTACCTTGGTCTATTCAAAATCCTGTCGCTCTTGTTTTTGATGAATATGATGCTGGAAGGCCAGATGTAATGTTTGTTATCCAAAGAGTGTTAGAGGCTGAAGGAAATTTTACACTTTTAGATAAAAATAAAGTTATAAAACAAAATAAATTTTTTAGATTATTTGCAACATCTAATACAGTTGGCCTGGGAGATACAACAGGACTATATCATGGAACTCAACAAATAAATCAAGGACAAATGGATAGATGGAACATTGTTACATCTTTAAATTATCTTGGACTTGATAAGGAAATGGAAATTGTCTTGGCAAAAAATAAGAATTTAAATAATCCCAAAGGTAAAGAAAAAGTATCCAACATGATTAAAGTAGCCTCTTTAACTAGAAAGGGTTTTATAGCAGGGGATATTTCAACAGTTATGAGTCCTCGAACTGTACTACATTGGGCTGAGAATACAGAAATCTTTAAAGACACTGGTTATGCATTTAGAGTTACATTTTTAAATAAATGTGATGATATTGAAAAGAATACTATAGCTGAATATTATCAAAGATGTTTTGGAGACGAATTACCAGAGTCGATGCTGAATATTCAAATTTAAATGAGTAATAAAGAGAGTAATTTTAAAGAACAATTTAAACAAGCACTAGTCTCTACTGCAAAAGCAATTTCTGAAGATTATAAGCTAGATATCAAAAAAATTGATAAGGATTTAAGTTCAAAAAAAATAGACCTTTTTGATATAACAAACTTATCAAATAAAGATGATTTTATTAGATTAAGAGCAGAAACAGATTCTGGTGCACTTAAAAAGAAATTTTCCAATAAAGAAATATTTAATAAAAATTTACCTAATAATCCCGTCTGTAAATCTCTTTACAATATTGCTGAAAAAGTTAGATATGAAGTTTTAGGTGGAAAAATGCTTATAGGAGTTGGCAAAAACTTACGTGAAAATTATTATAAAAAAATAACTACAGTTCATAAAGATCAATTAAAGAATAAAGAAGATGTTCCTATAACAGAAGCTTTTGAATTTTATATGTTAAAAAAATTTCTTAACTTAGAACTTAATACTGTGTCTTCAAAAATGTTAAGTTTTTGGGAAAAAGATTTTACTACCGCTATTGATAAACACATGGATTTTTTAAATGAAAATTTAGAGGATCAAGATAACTATGGTTTAAAATTCTCAGAAATACTTGAAAATATGGATGTTTTTAATTCAAATAACGATGAAAACAACAAAGATGATAGTGAAAAGGATAATGCACAAGATAATAAATCTGAAAATAGTGATGAAAATGGATCAGATGGCAAAGAGGATAAAAATAAAAAAGATGAAACTCAGACAAGCCTAGATGCAGGTTTTGATATTAGTGATCAGCAGATGAATGAGCAATTAGAAGATTCTGACACCGTTAAAGAGAGTACTGAAAATATAATACAAAAAACTAATCTAAAAAACATTGATCAAGAATATAAAGTTTTTACGACTGAGTATGATGAGATTGCAAAAGCTGAAAATTTAGAGAATAAAAAAGAAACACAAAAATTAAGAAAAAATTTAGATCAACAACTTGTTGGTTTCCAAGATCTAATAACAAAACTTGCAAATAAATTACAAAGACAACTACTTGCAAAACAAAATAGGGCTTGGGAGTTCGATTTAGAAGAAGGTTTATTAGATAGCTCTAAACTAACTAGAATTATTATGGATCCTTATAACTCTCTATCTTTTATGAAAGAAAAGGATCTTGATTTTAAGGACACTATAGTAACTTTGTTAATTGATAACTCAGGATCCATGCGTGGACGCCCTATAACAATAGCAGCACTTTGTGCAGATATATTATCTAGAACCTTAGAAAGATGTTCTGTAAAAGTTGAGATATTAGGTTTTACAACAAAAAACTGGAAAGGTGGAAAAAGTAGAGAAGCTTGGACCAAAAATGAAAAACCCAAAAGTCCAGGAAGGCTTAATGATTTAAGGCACATAATATACAAAGGAGCAGACATTCACTGGAGACAAGCTAAAAATAATATAGGATTAATGCTTAAAGAAGGTTTATTAAAAGAAAATATTGATGGAGAAGCTATATCTTGGGCTTATAACAGAATTAAAAAGAGAAAAGAGGAAAGAAAAATCTTAATGGTAATTTCAGATGGTGCTCCTGTAGATGACTCTACTTTATCTGTCAACTCAGGTGACTTTTTGGAAAAACATTTAAAAAAAATGGTTAAATTTATAGAAACTAAAAGTGATGTCGAAATTTTAGCTATTGGTATTGGGCATGATGTATCTAGATACTATGATAAAGCTATTAAAATAACTGATGTGCATGAACTTGGTGATGTAATGATTTCTCAACTTAGTGACCTATTTAAAAATAAAAATAAATTGCACTAAAGATTTAGAAGATCTTTATTTTTCCATCTAATAACAACTTCAGCACCAGTTCTAGTTTGTGAATTTCTACATAAAATATTTGCATAATTTTTTTCTAGTAATGTTTTACCTATAAAAATACCGAGACCCAATCCTGATTTAGATTTTATAGATGATTTATATGACTTAATATAGGGCTCACCAATTTTTCTTAAAACATCACTAGGATATCCCTCGCCATCATCTTCAATTGTAATTTCTGAAATTTCATTATCACTTTTTATATTGATAAAAACTTTATTTTTTGAAAATTTATTGGCATTTCCAATAAAATTTCTCAATCCATAAATAATCTCAATAGATTTAGTGATATTTAATGAATTAGAATTTTGATCACAATTTATAAAAAAAAATTTAGCACTTGTTTCTTTAAAAGACTTTATGATTTCATTCACATAATCAAATAAAGATAAGTCACTATCAATAAAATCATCTTCAATGGTAGGATTTAATGTTAATTTTTTTAGTATTATACTGCACCTTTCAATTTGACTTACTAAAAGTTCAATGTCTTTTTTAACTTCATTATTATCTTTAAATTGCTTTAATAAATCTGACGATATAATCTTAATTGTAGAGAATGGAGTGCCTAGTGAGTGCGCAGCGGCAGCGGCTTGGCCTCCAAGTGACAAAAGTTCATGCTCTTTTGACATAATTTCTTCCATTTTATTAAGGGCTTCTTTTCTAATTCTAGATTCTGCACCAAATATTAATGCAAAATAATTTAAAAATGTTAAAGCAATTATTAATGAGATCGGAATAGAATAATAATAATAATCACCAACATGAAAATGTTCGTTAACCGGGTAAGGCAATGCTTTATTATAAACAGTAACAAAAATAATCGTTAAAATAGTGCTAATAACTAATAATAAATTACTTCTAAAACCTAAGTTAGATGACGAAAAAATAGTCGGAATTATTAAGAAAATTGAAAAAGGATTTACAATTCCTCCTGTTAAATAAATCAAAAAACCTAATTGTAAAATATCAATCAATAAATAAAAAAATGCTTCTTTATCAGATAGTTGAGTTTTTTGATGAATATAAGTTAAATATAAATTACTTATACTTCCTATTAAGATTACTAAGCCTACTAAAATAAAATTAAACTTAAATCCTAATATAAAATAAACTAGATTTATAGTTATTAGCTGTCCAATAATAGCTATCCATTTTAAATTTATATATGTAGATTTTTTTAAAGAGAAGTATTTTGAAGTTTCGAAAAACTTCATTATTAAATATCTAAATTCTGAACATTGATTGCATTTGAAACAATAAAATCTTTTCTCAACGCAACATCATTACCCATTAATGTATGAATAAGAAGTTGATCTTTTTTTAAATCTTTTGAATATTGAACTTGTAATAAATTTCTTGTTTCAGGATCTAATGTTGTACTCCACAATTCATCTGGATTCATTTCACCTAATCCCTTAAATCTTTGAATACTCATTTTTGATTTTTCTTCATCGTAGGCTTTGGCAAATTCTTTAGTGCCTTTTTTTATTTTTTTCAACTCTTTACTGTGGTTTAAAATATGGTCTTCCAATTCTTTTTCATCTTTTATATAAATTCCTTTCGAGCCTTTATTAATTTTGAATAAAGGTGGTTGAGCAAGATATACATGTCCATTTTCTATTAATTTATTAAACGGCTTGTTATTAAAAAATGTTAATAATAGAGCTCTTATGTGAGAGCCATCAACATCTGCATCGGTCATGATAATAATTTTTCCATATCTTAAATCTTTTAAATCTAATTCTTCAGTTTTAGGGTCCAAACCTAACGCGTTAATAAGTGTTACAATTTCATTAGATGAGATCATTTTAGATAAAGTCTTTGTTCTATGCTCACTTCCATCTTTATTGCTATTTTTTTTTGGTTTTATCTCCTCTACATAAGTATTAAGAATTTTCCCTCTTAGCGGTAAAACGGCTTGATTTGATCTATTTCTACCTTGTTTTGCAGAACCACCAGCAGAATCTCCTTCCACTATAAATAATTCAGTTCCTTCTTGTTTGCCTATTTGGCAATCTGCTAATTTTCCAGGTAATCCACTTAATTCTAAGGCTCCTTTTCTTCTTACATTTTCTCTAGCTTTTCTGGCAACGTCTCGTGCAAGTGCTGCCTGCATTACTTTTGCTAAAATAATTTTTGCTGTTGTTGGGTTTTGGTCAAACCATATTGATAGTTTTTCACTGACAATATTTTCTACAATCATCCTAACTTCAGATGAAACTAATTTATCTTTTGTTTGAGAAGAAAATTTTGGATCAGGTATTTTGGCTGATATTACACACGTTAAACCTTCTTTAATATCATCTCCTGAAATAGTAAATTTATTTTTTTTTAATAAATTGTGTTCTGTTGCATATTTGTTAATTACCCTAGTTAATGCACTTCTAAATCCCAACAAATGAGTACCACCATCTTTTTGATAGATATTATTTGTATAGGGATAAATATCTTCCCCATAGGCTGCATTCCATTTTAAAGAACATTCAATTTCTATATTGTTTTTTTTTCCCTCAATATAAATTGGTTTTTTGAACAGATCATTTCCTGTCTTATTTAAAAGTTTTTCTCTTTTTTGATCTAAAAAATCAACAAATTCTGAAACACCTCCATCAAATTTAAATTCAATTATTTTTTCTTTTTTTTGATTTAAATCATTTATTGATATCTTTATCCCTTTATTTAAGAATGCTAGCTCACGCATTCTTTTAATAATTATATTTGGGGTAAATTTTATTGCAGAAAAAATTTCCTTTGACGGTAAAAAAGTAATCTGTGTTCCTGTTCCTTTTGCCTTGCCTATGACTTTAAGTGGAGCTTTTGAAGCTCCATCTTTAAATTCCATAAAATATTTTTTTCCATCTCTGTCAATTTCTAATTTTAGTTTTTCTGACAATGCGTTTACAACTGAAACACCAACACCGTGTAGACCTCCTGATACTTTATATGAATCATGATCAAATTTTCCACCCGCGTGAAGTTGAGTCATAATAACTTCTGCAGCAGACATTTTTTCACCTTTATGCATATCTACAGGTATACCTCTTCCATCGTCTCTAACAGTTATTGTCCCATCAGAATTAATTTTAAGATCTATATTTTTACAATGTCCTGCTAAAGCTTCATCTATTGAGTTATCAACAACTTCATAAACCATATGATGTAAACCTGTTCCATCATCAGTATCACCTATATACATTCCAGGTCTTTTTCTAACAGCTTCAAGACCTTTTAAAACTTTAATAGAGTCTGCCTGATAAGTTGAATTAGTTTTCATAATTTTAATAAATGGGAATTGTTTATTTATAACATTTTTTTACAAAAAAAGATTAAATTAATTGATATAAATTCTAAAAAAATAGTAAATAAGCCTTGATTTTACTGAAAAATTTTTGGCGGAGAGACAGGGATTCGAACCCTGGGTACCTTTAACAGTACACACACTTTCCAAGCGTGCGCTTTAAACCGCTCAGCCATCTCTCCACAAAAAATCATTTCTTTTTATTTATATCTAAGGTTATATATGGCCATTCAACATAATTTGTGTACTTTCTAAACCAAAATGACAAATACCTTTCAGCTAAATAAGCATATAATCTTTTTGTATCGTATCCATATAGACTTTTAAATCCAAAAACTTTTTCACATTTAGATAGCCAGGTAAAAAGATCCTTGAACCATAAATTTGCTATTTTAGGTTTGGCAATAAACATTATGTGCGGATTAAATTCCACAGATTCATATATAAATTTTTTGAAATCTTTTAAATCTTTTTTATGCATAACATTAATAGCTAAATCAATGTTTCCATGTCCATGAAACATATCAAAGTGTAATTTTATAGTTTGTTTCTTTTTTTGAAATAAAATTGTGGGATCTTTTATAATATTTTTCCACCCTCTTTTAATCATTTTCATAAAGTGTGCATTGTTTGTAAAAACTTTCTCACAAACTATCGAGTCATTATTTTTCCATTTTTTTGATGGTTCTATTAAAAGGTTATCAATTAGAAATCGTGTACCCTTTTTTTTTATCCAGAATCTTCTTTTTTGACAGAAACCTATCCAAACATCCTTTTTAATATAATTTTTTAATTCATTTTTCCAAAACCAATATTGGAAAGTAAGTTCTGAATAATATTCTTCTTTATAAAAAATGTTATCACCATAATCACATCGAAGATATTTTTTTGGAAATTTATTTTTACCAACTGCAGCTAAATTGTATTTAACTTTGTCTAAATAATTAAAATGCTTGTCTGTTATACAGAATATTTCTAAATTTTTTTTCACTTTTTTTGAATAATCGCAATCTCATTGAAGTTGCCTTTTAAAACCTCAATATCGTAAAAATTCTCTAAAAAATATTTTTTATCATTAGGTAAGATGTAATCAGAATCAAAAGTTTCTTTTTTTTTTATTTTTTTTAAAATTTCTCTTAAAGATGGTTTTTCATTTTTTAAATTCATATCATTTCTTGTATCTGGAAAATCAAGCTCTTCTATAATAAATAAACCCCCTGGTTTTATTTTTTTAAATAATAAAAATAAACTAATGATTTGATCTTTAAAAGAATGGGAAGCATCTTCAATTATGATATCAAACATAATTGGTATATTTATAATATTTTTTTCTAATGAAACTTCATTAGATGAATCAACAAAAAAATTATCTACTCTTGTTGATTTATATCTAAATAAATCAGGAAAAATATCAGCAGCATAAAGAAATGAATTCTTAAAGTAAAAAAACAAACTAGCGGAAGCATTTCCATAAAAAGAACCAATTTCTAAAATGTTTAGATTTTTATTTTTAATTTTATCGAAGTATTTTTCATAAAAATTTCCATAACCGTGTGCTTGAATTTTTTTTTTCGTTCTTTTTGATGGGTGCGTATATTGGTTTTCAAAGAAATTCCCTTTATCACTATTAAAGTGGTCAAATAAATAATTTAAACTTTTGTTTACTAATTCTTTATTATTCATTTCTAATTGATCCAAGTCAACTTTTTTTGGAATATAAAATAAATTATATAAATATTTAAATGGCAATATAAAAATTAAATATATTTTTAGTAATCTTTTTGCTTTTTTAATTCTATGTTCATAAAAAATTTTATAAAAAGTTTTAAATTTCATTTATCAAAAGAGTTTATAAATAAAAAATGTATAAAGTAATCATTTAAATTTGGTATGATTTAATTTATATGGAAATAATAACCATAATTTTAAATAATGTTTCATATCAGCATATTAATGGGCAATTAAAGGTTTCTCAATTTAACTCTACAATTAACAAAGGCACACAAAAGTTTAAAAAAAGATAAATGGAAAAATTTTATGTTTAACTCAGGGGCAAGTGGTCACAAAAATTATTTTCACTGGTTATTTGATTTTTTTGCTAGACATAAACGAACTTAATAGAAATTTATAATATAATAACTTAAGAATTTTATATAATCCATTCCTTAAATTTTTCTTTGTTTTCAAATATATATTTAGGAAAAGTTTTATCAATTTCAACTTTTTGATATGTATGACCTCTTTGAAAAAGATCCTTACAATTAGCAATATTATTTTTTATTTTTTTAATATCTGTATATATTTCTTTATTGAACTCTGTATGAGCAAAAGTTTTTAACTTAATTGATATTTCTTCGGGCTTTAATAGGTAATTAAAATGCCACCCTCCTTTTTCAAAAATTTCTATATTTTTTTCTTTATCAATTCTTAAAAAAGAATACTTTAAGTTTTTTTTTAATACTTTTTGCCTTAAATAATCAATCGATTCTAGATCTTTTTTTCTAGCAATTCTTGTTCCTTCCCAAGGACTCTCAATTGAATTATATACGTTTAGCTTATAAGAAAACATATTTTGCATAAAGATTCCAAATTTTTTTTTTAAGTTAAAATTACGTAATAATTTAGGTCTAGGAATTTCATCGGGGTCAGAAAACATTATATAATCATCAGGGTTAAGTTCTTTTAAATTTTCCAACAAAAACTCTCTTTGATAAGCTTGAGTGATCCATGGACTTGTTATATCTGGAAATTGTTTGTCCAAAATTAAATAAATTATTTTATCTTTAAAATTACTAAATTCATCTATTTTAAAATTTAGTTTTTTTTTATTACCCTTGTGGTCAAATCTTGACTCACATATCACAAACTTGTCTACATAATCGTTTAAGATATTGAATCTTAAATTTACCTGCAAATTTTCATTATAAAAAGTTACGCAATCATAGATTTTACTTTTCATGCGATTAGTTTTTTCCATTTGTCTATAATTATCATATTTCCAATTATATCATCAATTGTTAAACTAGGAAAATCTGGTTTTACTTTATTTTCCAAAATAGCTTTACTTAATGTTTTTATTTCATAGGAAAATATATTTAAGCTTGAGTCAAAATTAATAATTTTATCTTGATCTGTTTTAATTGTGATAGTGGACGGGTTTGCTAACCAGGTATTTTCTATTACTATTTCTCCTTTTTTTCCTAAAATACTTGTTTTAGTTCCTAGTTTTTTTGTAAAAGAAGCTAGGATTTTTGATCTGAAATTATTTTCAAAAACTAGTTGCATTGATGCATCTATTTCAACTTCATTTGGCCTCATATATTTTTCAATATTTGTTATTTTAACTTTATTGTAATCAATATTTGATATTTGAGATGCTATGAGAGTGCTTAGGGAGACCGGGTAACATCCTATATCTAATATTACTCCACCACCAAGCTCTTTATTAAAGATCCTATTTTTTTTATTTAATTTTTTTATCTTTTTTAACCCAAAAAAATTTCGTTTTGTTAAGATATTAATTCCAAAATTTGATTCCATAGAAATTAATTCACCAATTTCTCCTTGATTTATTATTTCAATAACTTTTACTATTTGTGGGTGGTACATATACATAAAAGCTTCACTAAAGAAAATTTCTTTATCAATGTATTTATTTTTAATTTCTTTAATTTCTGTAGCATTCATTGTGGCAGGTTTTTCAACTAAAACTTTTTTTCCGGCATCTAAACACTTAATGATCCATTCATAATGTAGTGAAGTTGGAAGAGCAATGTATACAATATCTATATCTTTGTTACCTATGAGTTTTTCATAATTATTAAAACAATAATTATTATCTATCTCAAAGTCGATTTTAAATTTATTTAATCTATCTAAATGTTTGCTTGCAATACCTAATAATTTAGCATTACTTACAACTTCAAATCCTTTAGCAAATTGATCAGCTATTGCCCCTAAACCAATAATTCCCCAATTAACTTGTTTCACAAATTATTCCTTTTTAATTTTTAAAACTCCAATAAATGCTTCTTGAGGAATTTCTACTTTACCAAATTGTTTTCCTCTCGCTTTACCTTTTTTCTGTTTATCTAGTAGTTTTCTTTTTCTATCTCTTGCCCCACCACCATGTATTTTTGTTAGAACATCTTTTTTAAAACCCTTAATAGTTTCACGTGCAATAATTTTTCCTCCAATAGCAGCCTGGACTGGGATCATAAAGTTATGTCTTGGAATTAAATCTTTTAGTTTTTCACAAACTTCTCTCCCTACAGTTTGGGCAAAATCTTTATGAACCATCATTGATAAAGCGTCAACAGGTTCTGCATTTACCAAAATTCCAAGTTTTACAAGCTCTCCTTCCCTGTGATCTATTATATCATAATCAAAACTAGCATACCCACTAGTCATTGATTTTAGCCTGTCATTAAAATCAAAAACGACTTCATTCAACGGAATTTCATAATTTAATACCGCTCTATTACCAGAGTAATTTAAGTTAGTTTGAACTCCTCTTTTATCTTGGCAAACTTTTATAATTGCTCCTAGATATTGATCTGGTGTAATGATTGTTGCTTTGATCCATGGCTCTTCTATATATTTAATTAATGTAGGTTCTGGTAGACTTGAAGGATTTTGCAGCTCTATTACATCACCTTTATTCATATGAACTTTATAAACAACGCCTGGTGTTGTTGTTAATAAATTTATATCAAATTCTCTCTCTAATCTTTCAGTAATAATTTCTAAATGTAATAAGCCTAAAAAACCACATCTAAAACCCAAACCTAGTGCCGAAGAAGATTCTGCTTCAAAGGAGAAACTAGCATCATTTAATTGTAGTTTGCCAAGACCATCTTTTAATTTTTGATACTCAGAACTATCTACTGGAAACAATCCACAAAATACTACTGGTTTACTCGGTTTAAAGCCAGGTAGAGCTTCTTGAAGTGGTTTGCTTGCATCACAAATAGTATCTCCAACTTTTGTCTCTGATAAAACTTTTATACCAGTGGTGATAAAACCAATTTCCCCAGAATTAAGTTCATTAATATCAGTAGCTTTTGGCGTAAATACTCCAACTTTTTCAATGACATATTCTTGGTTGGTAGACATCATTTTTATTTTCATATTTTTAGAAATTTTTCCATCGATAACTCTAACTAATATAACTACTCCTAAGTAAGTGTCGTACCAACTATCGACTAATAAACACTTTAAATTTTCATTCTTTTCTCCTTCGGGAGCTGGTAATGATACAATAATTTGTTCTAAAATATCTTCTATGCCTTCTCCTGTTTTTCCAGAGCAGGGTATTGCGTTTTCTGTGTCAATACCAATTACATCTTCTATTTGTTTCTTTGTTTTTTCTAAATCTGACGCTGGTAAATCAACTTTATTTAAAACAGGAACTATTTCATGATTAATATCTAATGCTTGATAAACATTTGCTAATGTTTGCGCTTCTACACCTTGAGTGCTATCAACAATCAAGATGGAACCTTCACATGCATACAAAGATCTACTAACCTCATAACTAAAATCTACATGACCCGGTGTGTCTATAATATTTAGAATGTATTCTTTTCCATTTTTGGCTTTATAATTAAGTTTAACAGTTTGAGCTTTAATGGTTATTCCTCTCTCTCTCTCTATATCCATTGAATCTAGAACTTGCGCCTTCATCTCTCTTTCTGTAAGGCCACCACATTTGTGAATTATTCGATCTGCAATAGTTGATTTACCATGATCAATGTGAGCAATTATTGCAAAGTTTCTGATGTGATCAATTTTTGTCATGATTACGATCTAATTTTTGCATCTGTTTTTGATTCTACAATTGAAATAATAAGTTGATTTATTTTATTTAAATCTTCTTCATTCAATGTTTTTTCTAAAGATTGAATTGTAACATTTAATGCAACCGATTTTTTATTTTCATCAATATTCTCACCTTCATAAACATCAAATACTTTAACAGATTTTATTAAATCTTTATCTACATTGGTAATTATTTTTATTAATTCTTGAACTTTAAAATTTTTATCTAAAACAAAAGCAAAATCTCTCTCAGATTTCTGGAAGTCTGAATACTTGTATTGAGTTTTTTGATCTTTTAATGATTTTTTTGATTGCTTTATATTATCCAAGAATATTTCAAATCCAACTAATGCTTCTGTTTTTATGTCTAATTTTTTTAATATATTTGGATGAATATCTCCAAAAAAAGCTACTACATTTTCCTTGTCTTTATTTAAAAATATTCTCCCCGACTTTCCAGGGTGATAATAGCTTGGTGTTTCATCATCAATATAGAATTTGTCTTTATTGTATCCGGCTTCAACTAGACTTTGAACAACATCTCTTTTAACGTCGAAAACATCCACTAATCGCTCTTGTTTTGTCCAATCCTGCCTAAACAACTTTCCTGATCTTAATCCACTAACTACAGTCTGCTGCTCGCCTGGTTGAGGTCCTGAAAAAGTAGGGCCTATTTCAAATATTGATAAGTCTTTAAACCCTCTTCCTAAATTCTTATTCAGATGAATAATCAAATTTGAAAAAATTGTACTTCTCAATACATTCAAATCAGTACTTATAGGATTAAGTATTTTAATTTCTTTATTATTTTCAATAAATAATTTATTGACTTTACTGTCAGTAAATGACCATGTGATAGCTTCCAAATACCCTTTAGAGGCCACTGCTCTCTGTAAAAAATGAAATAATTTTTGTGTTGGGTTTAAGGTATTTCTTTTTCTAACTTTTTCCGGTTCAATTATCTTAATTTGGTCATAACCCTTAATTCTCACTAGTTCTTCAACTATATCTACTTGTTGTTCTATGTCAGGTCGCCATGACGGTACAGTTAATAGTAAAAAATTTTTTTGTTTTTTTATTTCAAAGCCCAAGTTGATTAATATCTTGATCATCTCTTTTTGATCAACTTTAAAACCTGTTATTTTTTCAAATAACAGTATGTCAAATTTTACTACTCTATTTTTTATATTTTCTGTTTTTTGAATATCAAATTTACTAATTTGTCCCCCACAGATTTTTTCAATTAACTCAGCTGCTCGCTGAAGTCCTTGCTCTACTGAAGATGGATCAATTCCTCTTTCAAATCTAAACTTTGCATCTGTATCTATATTTAAAATTTTAGAAGTTTTTCTAATTGATCTTGGGTTAAAATAAGCTGATTCAATTAATACATTTTTTGTACCTAGTTCAGTTCCAGATCTTGTTCCCCCAATTATACCTGCTAGACCTAAAACTCCTGACGCATCTGCAATAACGCACATATCATCTTCAAGTTTATAATCTTTGTCGTCTAACGCTTTAAAATTCTCACCTTTTTTTGAATTTCTTACTATTATTTGTTTGTCTATTTTGTCAGCATCATAAGCATGTAGTGGTCTGTTTAAATCAAACATTATGTAGTTTGTAATATCAACTACTGCAGAGATAGGTTTTTGACCTAAGGATATTATTTTTTTCTTTAACCAGTCTGGACTTTCTTTATTTTTTATACCTGTAATTAAACAACTTCCAAAAGCTGTGCAACCTTGATTTTTTTCTTTAATTATTTTTATACTTACTTTTTGTTTATTTTTTTGAACTAACTTCTTTTTTTTTAGATTTTTTAATTTACCGGAGCCTGCTGCTGCTAAATCTCTTGCAATTCCCCTTACACCCAAGCAATCTGCTCTGTTTGGTGTAATTGATATATCAATTACTTTTATACTACTTTTAGGAAAGTAGTTTTTACCTATTTTTTTATTATACTTTTCTAGTGAAAGTTCTACGATACCATCACTCTCATCTGATATGTTTAGCTCAGATTCTGAACAAAGCATTCCATGTGAAGTAACTCCTCTTATTTTACTTACCGCTAATTTCATCTGATTTTTTGGCACTATTGCTCCTGGTGGAGCATAAATTGTTAACAATCCTTCTTTTGCATTTGGTGCACCACAAACTACCTTAACTGAATTACTCATTCCAATATCTACATCACAGACTCTAAGTCTATCTGCACTAGGATGTTTTTCTGCCTTTAAAATTTTTGCAACTATAAAATTATCTAGTTCACTTGATTGACTATCAACACCCTCTACTTCTAAACCAACATCAGTAAGTTTGTCAATGATTTGTACTTCAGTAAGTTTTGTATCTAAATGTTCCTCTAACCATTTGGTTGTAATCTTCATCTGCTTAAACCTCTGTAGTTTGTTGGTACATCTATCGGATCAAAACCAAAGTGGTTTAGCCATCTATAGTCACAGTCAAAAAAAGCTCTTAAATCATTTATGCCGTATTTAAGCATTGCCAACCTATCTATACCTATACCAAACGCATATCCTTGAAATTTATCTGGGTTTACTTTTACATTTTTTAAAACATTCGGATGAACCATTCCACAACCTAAAATCTCAAGCCACTTATCTCCTTCACCAATTACTATTTTTCCATCTTTAATTTCATAGCCAATGTCAACCTCAGCCGATGGTTCAGTAAATGGAAAATGACTTGGTCTAAATCTCATTCTAATTTTATCAACCTCAAAAAACTCTTTAATAAAATAATTTAAGCAGCCCTTTAAGTGGCCCATATTTATATCTTTATCAATATGTAAACCTTCAACTTGATGAAACATAGGTGTGTGTGTTTGATCACTATCTGATCGATATGTTCTGCCTGGAGCAATTATTTTAAACGGTGGCTTATCATTAAGCATAGTTCTAATTTGAACTGGCGAAGTATGTGTTCTTAATAACAACTCTTTTTTATCATCAAGATAAAATGTATCATGCATATCTCTTGCTGGGTGGTTATCAGGTGTGTTTAATGCTGTAAAATTATTATATTGATTTTCAATATCTGGACCTTCTTCCACACTAAATCCAATTTCTGAAAAAATTGAAGAAATTTCATCTATAACTTGAGATACTGGATGTATTTTTCCTTGAGCAAATGGTCTTTCTGGTAAAGTTATATCTATTTTTTCTTTTTCTAGTTTTTGATTAATTTCTTTTATTTCTATATTATTTATTTTTGTATTAATTAAATTTTGTAGCTCATCTTTTACTGAATTTAAATTTGATGCAAAAAATTTTTTTTCCGCTTCTGCTATTTTACCTAATTGTTTAAATTGAGAGCTAATTAATCCACTTTTACCAAACAGATCTGTTTTAATTTGGTTAACTTGG
>Ga0307986_10000605_pt1 | contig 26291 bp, 31 predicted proteins | sample EllFjometageno82_FD_203170 | JGI IMG/M metagenome (GOLD analysis project Ga0307986, IMG submission 203170) | Marine microbial communities from Ellis Fjord, Antarctic Ocean - #82 | ecosystem: Environmental > Aquatic > Marine > Unclassified | place: Southern Ocean | collected 2014-10-09 | reverse complement strand
AAAGAGACAAATTATCATTCACTTTAAAACCGATAGAAAATGCATCGTTTTCAAAGCTTTTGACTGCTGCCAACAAAGCAGCTGTATTCAACTCAGTAGTCGTAGCTGAAGTTGTTTCAGTTGATAGTGTGTTAGATAAGTATGATTCACCATATCCTACAGTAAACGCATTCCAAGCATATTTAGCTTGAAGTCCACCTGATTCATAACCTTGCACAGTTCCTAATTCACCACTTTTTGTCATGTATGAAGCGTACAAGTTTAATCCTTCAATTGGAGCTGCTGTTAATTGGTACTGAGTTACATTATTACCATCAGCTGCTGCATCTTGTGCACCACCTGAGTTACCACTGTTTTTTCCTTTATCAGAACTTGGCGAGTAAGCCACTTTAGCAAGGATTTCGTAAGGTAAAAGTCCAGCAGGAGTGTGGTATTGTAAGTTGTTATAAGAATCAATACTTGATCCATAAGTCATTCCACCAGATGATCCATTATCTGATCCTGCACCGTATGCTGCAGCAGAGAATTTGTACTTAGTGTTCAAACTTCCTTCAGTGTTGTAAGCCGCTACAGCACCGTATGGAGTTGTTAATTCTAATCTTGTATCATCAGACGTAGTTGCACCACTTGAGTTATCGTCTAACTCAACTTGGTATTTCCAAGTATAACCATTATCTAATTCACCTGTTCCAGTGAAAGCAAGTTCGTTAGTTATACCAACAGACTTACCTTGTTCGTTTATTGCAGTCGAAGATTCGGATCCACTTATATTGTAAGTTGCTTTTGCAGTACCTGTAACTTCTAATACACCGGCATTTGCAGAAGAAAATGTTACAACAGAAGCTAAAACGATCAGCGACTTAATTATGTTTTTCATTTTATTCCTTTGTTTTTTTCTTATTATTAATATTAATATTAACTGTGCTTATTTAATACAATTCATCAATTAGTGCCTATAATTATACTATTTTCATGTTTTTTCTTGATACTAGTTGTATTTATGCAACATATCAATTTTCGTTGATTTATAGTACTTATTTGCAATATAGTTAGATAATTACGATCTTTTAATAATATTTAGTTCTTAATTTCAACTCTATAGAAAATTTATGAATAAAATTATCTTATATTCTTTTTTTATATCCTTCCTTTTAACTTCCTGCGGTATCTATAAAAAAACAGATAGAGGTACTCCACAAAGTGCTTCGGAAAGAGCACAAAAAAACATTAAGGAAGGTAGAGGGGTTTCTATCGGTTCGGTTCTGGGTGGAGGAAAAAGAGGAACTAATTATGAATTTAGCACTTCGAATCCAATGTGGAGAGCAACCTTAGAAGCTTTAGATTTTTTACCACTATCAAATGTAGATTATTCTGGTGGGATAGTTATTACTGATTGGTATTCTGACAACTTAAGCAGCAATGATTCTATCAAGATAAGTGTTCAATTTTTATCCAATGAAATTCGTTCTGATAGTTTAAAAATAAATGTTTATAAAAAAAAATGTAGTTCAACAAATAACTGTAAAGTTAATTTGACAGAATCTAAAATAAAAAATGAATTATTAGAGGTTATTCTTACTAATGCCACCTCGTTAAAAAAAAAAACTAAAACTAAAAAATAAATTAATCTAAAATGGAGCGATATTCTTTTCAATTAATTGAAAAAAAATGGCAATCTTTCTTTGAAAAAAAAAAATTATCAGAGACAAAAAAAAATTTAAAATTTTATTGTTTAGAAATGTTTCCTTACCCATCTGGAAAAATTCATATGGGTCACGTTAGAAACTACACGATAGGTGATGTTATAGCTCGATTCAAATATTTGAATGGTTACAATGTATTACATCCAATGGGTTGGGATGCTTTTGGTTTGCCTGCTGAAAATGCTGCGAAAGAAAATAACTTACATCCAAAGAGTTGGACTGAAAAAAATATATCTCAAATGAAAAGACAGCTTAAATTGCTAGGCTTGTCTATAGATTGGGACTTGGAAGTATCAACTTGTGATGAAAATTATTACAAACATCAACAAGAATTATTTATTGATTTTTTTAATGCAGGGTATGTTTCGAGAAAAGAAAATTACGTAAATTGGGATCCAATAGAGCAAACCGTATTAGCCAATGAACAGGTAATTGATGGCAAAGGTTGGCGCTCAGGAGCATTAGTTCAAAGAAAAAAATTATCCCAATGGGTTTTTAATATAACTAAATTTTCAAATGAACTTTTAGATAATATTGATACATTAAAAGAGTGGCCCGAAAAAGTTAAACTAATGCAAAAAAATTGGATTGGTAAATCTATTGGTTGTGAAATAGATTTTGAAGTGGCTAATAAAAAAGACAAAATTAAAATTTTTACTACTAGACCTGACACCATTTTTGGAGCTTCTTTTTTGGCTGTTTCTATAGACCACCCAATAAGTCATCAATTTGAAAAAGATGATAAATTTATTATCTTTAAAGAAGAATGCTTGAAAGTCGGAACTACTGAAGAGGCGTTAGCTGTTGCAGAAAAAAATGGTTTTAACACGGGTTTGTTTTCAATTCATCCTTTTATTAAAGATAAGAAAATACCAATTTTCGTAGCTAATTTTGTTTTAATGGACTATGGAACGGGAGCGATTTTTGGTTGCCCAGCTCACGATCAAAGAGATTTTGATTTTGCAAAAAAATATAATTTAAAAATTATAGAAGTAGTTGCAGAAAATAAAAATAGCCCTAAAAACTTTAACAATATAAATAAAGCCTATACGTCAAATGGAACAATAATTAATTCTGATTTCTTAAATGGACTAGATACTGATTCAGCCAAGGTAAAAGCTATAGATGCTATAGAAAAAGAAGGAATAGGAAGAAGGAAAATCTCGTTTAGACTAAAAGATTGGGGTATTTCAAGACAAAGATATTGGGGTTGTCCCATCCCAGTTATTTATTTAGAAGACGGGAGCGTTGTGCCTGTGGGAAAAAATGAACTTCCAATAAGATTACCTATGGATGTAGATTTAAAAAAAAGTGGAAACCCTCTTGCTAATCACCCTACTTGGAAAAAAACTATTGATAAAAAAACTGGAAAACCAGCTGTTAGAGAAACCGATACACTAGATACTTTTGTTGATTCCTCTTGGTATTTTATGAGATTTTGTTCTTCTAAAAATAAAGAAGAGCCTTTTAATGTTGATGATTTAAATTACTGGATGCCAGTGGATCAATACATCGGTGGTGTTGAGCATGCAATTTTACATTTACTTTATTCAAGATTTTTTATGCGGGCGACTCAGAAAATTAATCCTAAAATAAAAGCTACTGAACCTTTTAAAGGTCTTTTCACCCAAGGTATGGTTTGTCATGAAACTTATAAAGACACTAATGGCAAATGGCTGAGTCCAGATGAAATAGTAGGTACTGACAAAGGTGCATTTATAAGAAAAATTGATCAAACTAAAGTTTATGTAGGACCATCTGAGTCCATGTCAAAATCAAAAAAGAATGTGATTGATCCTGAAAGTATGATTAATTTATACGGAGCGGATGCTATTAGATGGTTTATTTTATCGGATAGTCCTCCTGAAAAGGATATTCAGTGGTCAAGTCAAGGAGTTAATTCTGCCTATAAATTTTTGCAAAAAATTTATAATATAACCCATGTGATTATTAATCGTGAAGATGGGCGAGACAATAAAGATGAATATTTTGATACAAAGCTCAATAATTACATTTTAAAAATAACCGATTTAATTAATAATTTTCAATTAAATGTTGTGGTTGCGAGTGTTTATAGTGTTTATAATTTATTCCATACTGCACTTAACGAAGAAGTTAGCAATAAATGCATGCGCAAAAATCATTTAAATTTGATGAAAGTACTAATTCCTTTTGTGCCTCACCTTGCATACGAATGTTTGGAACTGTTGGGCGAGAAAAATAATATTACTTGGCCCGTGTTTGATAAAAATTTAAAATTAAATGAAAAAGCAAAGATAGCTATACAAATAAACGGGAAAACGAGAGATGTTATGGAGGTTAAAAGGGATTTAGATGAAAAAAATGTTATAAATGAAATTAAAAAAAATAAAAAAATTAGTGATCAACTACAAAAAAATAAAATTAAAAAAATAATATTCATAAAAAATAAAATTATTAATTATCTTACCGATTGAATAAAATGACATATATTAAAATAACTTCAATAATTTTTTTTTCAATTTTTTTATTATCTTGTGGATTTAAGCCATTAAACAAAAAAAATAGTAGTATAATTTACTTGGGAACTGTTAATATCATCGGCGATAAAAGAATAACCTACGCATTAAAAAATGATATTTTATTAATTTCCGATAAAAATTCAAAAAATAAATATGACGCTCAAATAAAAGTAATAATAAAAAAAAATAATAAAATTAAAGATAAAACTGGAAAAGTTACTAGATATAATTTATCAGTCACTGCTGATTTAATTCTGACAAACATTGATAATAAAACAAAAATACAAAGAAAATTTTCTCGTAATACAGATTACGATGTAGCTGATGTCTACTCGGATACACTTAGAAGAGAAAGAAATTCAACAAAAAATATTATTAATCAACTAACTGAAGACATGATTAATTTTATCAATATTTCTATGAGGAGCAAGTGATACTAAAAAGTTATATTGTTGAACAAAATATTGGAATTTTAAAAAATTATACGGCTAGCTTAATTTATGGTGAAAATGAAGGTATTAAAGATGATGTTAAAGAAAAAATAAAAGAACTTAACAAAGACTGTGAGATAATTACTTTTTTTGAAAATGATATATTGAAAAATAAAGTTTTATTTGAAAATATTTCTAACCAATCTCTTTTTTTTGATAAAAAAATAATTTTTTTACAAGAATGTTCTGATAAAATTTTTGATCAAATTGAAGAGTGTCTAGAAAAAATAAATATTGATATTCAAATCTATGTATTCTCAGGAATTTTAGAAAAAAGATCTAAGCTAAGAAGCTTGTTTGAAAAAAGTAAATTACTAGCTGTCTTACCTTGTTATGAGGATAATGAACGAACACTAGTTTCTTATATTAGTAGGGAACTAAAAGACTTAAAGGGTTTAACAGGTGAAATAATTAATATAATAATAAATAATTCGAATAAAAATAGAAAAATTATTAAAGATGAAATTCAGAAAATTAAAGATTTTTTTTTACACAATAAAATTAACAAAAAAGAAATTTTTGAGATATTAAATATTAAGAATAGTACCAATTTTGACGAAATCAAAGATAATGCATTAAATTGTGAAAAGAAGAAAATTAATGAACTATTATCTGGAGTGGAATTACAAAAAGAAAACACATTTTTTTATTTGAACAATCTAAATTCGAGAATTGTGAAACTACAAGAAATAATTCAAACTAGCGATGGTGATGAAAATAAATATGAAACGATTATAGACAATCTAAAACCACCTATTTTTTGGAAAGACAGGCCAATGATTGTTAAACAGCTCAAGAAATACAACTTAAAAACGCTGAGACAACTAGCTTATACAATAACCAAAACAGAAATCTTGTTGAAAAAAAATTCTCATATACGAGATGATATTGTTATCAAAGATCTTGTTATTAATATTACTAGCAGAGCACCTTCTATTTTTTCTTAATCAAAAGATTAAACAACATATCAAACTGATCTACATTACTAAATTGAATTACTACTTTTCCAGAGTTATTTTTTCTGGACATAATTTTAGTATTTAAGCCGATACTTTCCTCAATTTTTCTTTGAGACAATAATAAATTAGGGTCCGTTTTCTTTTTTGGTTTATTTTTTTGCTGTTCTTTCTCTTTTTCTCGTTTTACCAGGTTTTCAATAGATCTTGCACTTAACCTTTCTTTGATTATTGAGTGTGCTAGTGAAATAGAGTTGAATCTTCCCACTAAAGGTCTGACCTGTCCTGCTGTTAGCTTACCTTGTTCTACCATTTTGATTACTTCTTTTGGCAACGATAAAATTCTTAGAGTGTTACTAATATGACTTCTACTTTTTCCAATATATTCTGACATTTTTTCATGATTATAATTAAATTCTTTCATGAGATGATCGTAGCCTTTCGCTTCTTCTATTGTGTTCAAATCCTCCCTTTGTATGTTTTCTATGATTGCTAATTCTAATGATTGCCTGTCATTGAGCCTTAAAATTACTACAGGGACTTCGTGTAAACCTGCTTTTTGAGCTGCTATCCATCTTCTTTCACCAGCTACTATTTCGTATGTGTTATTATTATCTAATCTTACTGCTATAGGCTGAATCAAACCATTTTTTTTAATAGACTGAGATAATTCTTCTATTTTTTTTTCGTCAAAATAGTTCCTTGGCTGAAATCTATTTCTCTTTAAATCGCCTATAGATACTAGTAAATATGGATTGTTAGGATCAGTTTTGTTTTTATATTTATCCTCATTTTGATCAGAATTTGCCTGATCACCAAATAGAGACATTAACCCTCTACCTAAACCCTTTTTATTTTTTTCTTCTGCCATTAGATTCCTTTTTCATCTGTTTGGACTATAAATTCGTTAGCAAGGTTAATATAAGACTGACTGCCAAGGCAAGCTTTGTCATAGATAATACAAGGAACTCCATGTGATGGCGCTTCGGACAATCTTACGTTTCTTGGTATTACAGTTTTATAAACTTTTTCTTTAAAATACTTTCTAGCTTCGTCATCCACTTGAGTTGATAATTTATTTCTTTTATCAAACATGGTCAAAAGAATTCCCCTAATTTCTAGAGCTGGATTCAAACTAATTTTAATTCTTTCAATCGTCTTTACTAGTTGAGAAATTCCTTCAAGTGCAAAAAATTCTGTTTGAAGGGGAACAAGTAATTGGTCCGCTGCAACCAAGGACATTACTGTAAGTAGGCTTAACGATGGAGGACAATCAATGAAAATGTTTTCATAGATGTTAAGTAAATCTGTATTTTTTTCCTTTAAAATCTCTTTTAAAAGAAAAGCCCTATTAGGATCGTTAGCAGTTTCAACTTCTAGACCTGATAAATTGACGTTTGAGCCAATAATATCAAGGTTTTTTACACAACTATTTTGTATTGCATTTTTTAGGTCGGATTGACCTATAATAACTTTATAGATATTTTTTTCGCTTTCACTGTTAGATCTTCCAAGTCCTGTTGTTGCATTTCCTTGTGGATCCAAATCTATTACTAAAATTTTTTTTCCTAATTGTGCTAATGCGGTTGCTAAATTAACTACAGTCGTAGTTTTCCCAACTCCACCTTTCTGGTTTATAACAGAAATTATTTTTTTCATTTTATTTTTTTATTTCAAATATTACTATTTTTGAATCAGGGCTAGTAACACTTTTTTCTAAACTATAGCTATAATTTAAATCTTTGTTAAGTTTTTTTATCTCTTCTTCAGCCTTTCTTCCTTTTAAAATGATAAGTTTGTGATTAACTTCCACTATTTCACGTGAAATTCGAATGTGTTCATCAAGTTTCTTAAAAGCTCTAGAAACTATGTAATTACTTCTAATTTTATGAGATTTATAGTCATCTCCATAAATATCTGCACTTATGTTTAGTTTTTGACATAATTCATTTAAAAATTTTATTTTTACTCTAGATTTCTCATACAGTTTCACGTGAAATTTAGAATTTTTGTTGTATATTGCAAGAACTATCCCTGGAAAGCCGGCACCAGTCCCTAAGTCAGACAAGCTTAATCCATCATTGAAATCAATAAATTTTACTAATTGAGCAGAGTCCAATATATGTCTATCCCATATATTATCTTCCGTAGACTTTGAAATTAAATTGAACTTTTGATTATATGCTATGACCTCTCTGGAGAATATATCGAGTTTGTATAAAGCATCTTGGCTAAAATTAAGTTTATTTAGTAATATAGATTGTACTTCTTTCTCTGTCATTAAGCAGATACTTTATATCTGCTTTTCTTTATGAAAGCTAAGAGTATAATTGCTGCTGCAGGCGTAACTCCATCGATTCTTAAGGCTTGTCCAAGAGTTTTTGGTTTGATTAGTTTAAGTTTGGTTTTAATCTCATTGGAAAGTCCACTAAAATTTTCATAGTTAATTTCATTAGGTATTGATATCGCTTCATCTTTTTTAAATGCAGCTATATCATGTGTTTGTCTCTTCAAATAACTTAAATAATGAGCATCTATTTCAACTTGGTCATCAATATTTTTCTCAAATTGGGGTATATCGGCCCATATTTTTCGTAGTTGTTTAAGTGTGATACCTATCTGAGAAAGAACTTCAATACCATTTCTTTTAACACCATCCATGGCAATTCTTACAGAATGTTTTGCTGCTGCGTTGGGAGATATTAATTTAGATTGTAAAGAATCATAAACAGAAATTAATTTTTTTTGTTTATTTAAAAAATTTTTTTCTCTAACATTTTTAACCAAATTTATTTTAATACCAAGAGGTGTAAGTCTTTGATCTGCGTTATCGGCACGGAGAGAAAGTCTGTACTCTGCTCTTGACGTAAACATTCGATATGGTTCAGATACACCTTTGGTAATCAAGTCATCTATCATAACGCCAATATAGGATTCAGATCTATCTAGTATAAATTCCTTTTCTTTTTTTATTTTTAGTGCAGCATTAATTCCTGCAATCAAACCTTGGGCTGCTGCTTCCTCATAACCTGTTGTTCCATTAATTTGGCCCGCTAAAAACAATGACTTTATTTTTTTTGTTTCTAAAGTCGGATTTAATTCCCGTGGATCTACATAATCGTATTCTATTGCATAGCCAGCCCTTACCATCTTTACTTGCTCTAAACCCTTTATTTTATTGAGCATTTGGAGCTGTATCTCTTCCGGTAAAGAGGTAGAAATACCATTTGGGTAAATAGTACTGTCCTTTAATCCTTCGGGCTCTAAAAAAATTTGGTGTTGTTGTTTCTCTTTGAATTTTACAACTTTGTCTTCTATAGAAGGGCAATATCTTGGGCCAACACCTTTTATATTACCTGAATACATCGCACTTAAATGTATGTTATCATTAATTAATTTATGGACTTCATTGTTTGTATGAGTAACACCACATGATATTTGTTTATTGTACGTTTTGTTAGTTAGAAAAGAAAAGAAATAAGGGTCAGCATCTGCTGATTGCATTTCAATTTCATCATAATTTATAGTTGTGCCATCTAAGCGTGGAGGTGTACCTGTTTTAAGTCTACCGAGTTTAATGTTATGTTTTTCTAATTGTTCACTTAAACCAGTTGATGGTTTTTCATTAAACCTACCAGCTGGTATTTGTTTTTGACCTATGTGTATTAGTCCATTTAAAAAAGTGCCTGTAGTTAAAATTAATTGTTTACAATAGATTTGCTTACTACTTTCACAAACAAACCCTATTATTTTGTCATTAGTATTATCAAATAAAAACTTTACAACTGGATCGGCTACAACAGTTAAGTTTTCATAGTTTAGTAATATTTTTTGCATATTTTCTTTGTAAAGGGCTCTGTCTGATTGGGTTCTAGGACCTCTAACAGCTGGTCCTCTACTTCTGTTTAGTAGTCGAAATTGTATGCCCGACTTGTCAGCAACAACCCCCATAACGCCATCTAAGGCATCTATCTCCCTTACAAGATGACCTTTACCTAAACCGCCAATAGCAGGGTTGCATGACATTTCACCTATAGTTTCAATTTTATGCGTAAAAAGTGCAGTATTCACACCCATTCTGGCGGCGGCAGCTGCAGCTTCACAACCGGCGTGTCCTCCACCTATGACGACAACGTCGTAGATCATATCACTCATAAGTTAAATGTATTCCTCTATATCTTTTTTACAAGATCTTATTTTTATTATTTACCTATACAGAAATCTTTAAAGATTGAGTCCAGAATTTCTTCGACGTCTACTTTACCAACTATTTCTCCTAGATGTCTAGTTGCTAATCTAAGATCTTCTGCTGCCATTTCTATGTCTCTGTTTTGATCTTTTTTAAGAAAATTATTTATTTCTTTTAAACAATTGTTTAATTTAAGACGGTGTCTTTCCCTTGTTACCAATACAGTATTTGATGTTATAAATTTTTTGCTTAACTTATCTTTTATTTCAGACGTTAGCTGAAGAATATTAGTATTATTTTTTACAGAAATTAATACTGTTTTTGTTTTATTAAAAAAATGGTTTGGTTTATTATCGACATCAGATTTATTTAACACTACAATACAATCTTCGTTGATTAAATTTTTAACTTTAGAATCGATACTTTTAGAAGAATTATCAACCATGATTAGACTTAGATCTGATTCTTTAAATTTGTTGATTGCTAATGTTATTCCTTTTTTTTCAATTTCACTATTTGTGTCTCGAATTCCTGCTGTATCAGCTAAAATAACAGGATAACCATCAATATTCAAATATACTTCAATAATATCCCTAGTGGTCCCTTTCTCCTCTGAAACAATCGCTGCGTCTCTTTTAGAAAGCAAATTTAGAAGGGAGGATTTACCAGCATTTACTTCTCCTACAATAGACACTCTAAAACCATCTCTAATTTTCTCCCCCACTTTGTGATCTTCTAGAATATTTTTTATATCGAAATATGCTTCTTTAATAGATTTCTGGACTTCTTTTAAAACACTATCTGGCAAATCATCTTCTGCAAAATCAATTTTTGCTTCTATGTATGATAGCGATTTAATCAATTTTTCTCTTAGCTCATTGTAATAATTCGATGCACTTCCCTGTATTAACTTTAGAGCTTGTATTCTTTGTAGTTCAGTTTCTGAGTTAATTAAGTCTCCGATACTTTCGGCTTCTATGAGGTCTATCTTATTGTTTTGAAAAGCTATTTTAGTAAATTCACCTGGGTCTGCTAATCTACAGCTTTTTTGTTCTGACAGTACATTCAAGAAACAGGTGATGACAGCATTACTTCCATGTATATGGAATTCGACTAAATTTTCGCCTGTAAAGCTTTTTGGACTTAGAAATGATAATAATAAACCTTCGTCTATTAAAGTGTTATTTGAAGGATTATAAAATTTGCATAAATTTATTTCTTTAAACTTTATTTTCTTATTTTTGATTAAAAGTTTTGCTATATCTAGTGAGTCTTTTCCGGATAATCTAATAATTGCTATGCCAGAAGGTCCCCTACCGGATGAGAGTGCATAAATATTCATATGTATTTATTAACAACACGCAGATAGATTGTAAAAGGTTAAAAAGAATTAGTTGGTCTTATTCATGGATTCAAAGAAGTCAGCATTATTCTTTGTGTTTTTAAGTTTGGATATTAAAAATTCTATCCCGTCCATAGTTCCCATTGGGCTTATTATTCTTCTTAGAACGTTCATTTTCGATAGGTCATCTTTTTCGAAAAGAAGCTCCTCTCTTCTTGTACCTGATCTAGTGATATCTAATGCCGGGTAGATACGTTTGTCTGCAACTTTTCTATCAAGAATTAATTCGCAGTTACCAGTTCCTTTAAATTCTTCAAAAATTACTTCGTCCATTCTAGAACCAGTATCAACCAAGGCAGTAGATATGATTGTTAGTGATCCACCTTCCTCAATATTTCTTGCAGCTCCAAAAAATCTTTTTGGTCTTTGTAGAGCATTTGCATCTACACCACCAGTTAGTACTTTTCCTGAACTTGGAATAACTGCGTTGTAAGCTCTTCCTAATCTTGTTATTGAATCGAGTAAAATCACAACATCTTTTTTGTGTTCAACTAATCTTTTTGCTTTTTCTATTACCATTTCAGCAACACCAACATGACGAGTTGCAGGTTCATCAAATGTTGAACTAACGACCTCTCCTTTTACAGATCTTTGCATGTCTGTTACTTCTTCGGGTCTTTCATCGATTAATAATACAATTAAATAGCACTCAGGGTGATTTGTAGTGATCGATTGTGCAATGTTTTGTAGGATTATAGTTTTACCTGCTCGAGGTGGTGAAACAATCAAAGCCCTTTGTCCTTTTCCAATAGGACTAACAAGATCAATTAATCTTGCTGTATTATCAGGTTTTTTTTCTATTTTATTTGAATCGATCTCTAATTTTATTCTTTCATCTGGATAAAGCGGAGTTAAATTGTCGAATGCTATTTTATTTCTTCCCTTTTCAGGTTCTTCAAAATTAATTTTATTTACTTGAAGTAAGGCAAAGTATCTTTCTGCATCTTTTGGAGATCTAATTTCCCCTTCAACTGTATCTCCTGTTCTCAGACCGAATCTTCTAACTTGGCTCGGACTGACATAGATATCATCTGGTCCAGGTAAATAATTAGACTCCATGGCTCTTAAGAAACCAAAACCATCTGGTAGAAGCTCAAGAACCCCTTGACCCGTAATTTGTTCATTTTTTTCTGCTAGTTTTTTCAATATAGCAAAAAGAATTTCTTGCTTCCTTAATGTGCTTGGATTCTCAATACCAAGTTGTTCGGCTTGCACAATAAGTTCGGCAGGGTTTCGCTTTTTTAATTCTTGTAGGTTCATAGGATTGTTTGTTTAATGGGGTGAACAAACTAAATATAGGTATTTTAATAAGATTTCAAGCCTTATATTGGCTTAAAAACAACAACAAATATAATGCCGATTAAAAGTAAAGTAGGCACTTCATTAATTATTCTATAAAATTTAGGGGAATATTTACCGTCATCTTGGCTAAAGGTTTTAAGACACAGGAATAAGAAAAAATGATAACCAGTAAGAAGTAGAACCATACCGAGCTTCAATTGAAGCCAAAGCTGACTGAAACTTTCAGCACCTATAGAATGAATTAATAAAACACCAAAAAACCAAGATAAAATCATTGCTGGATTCATAATATAAAAAAAAAGTCTCTTTTCCATAAGTTCAAAAGTTTTTTTTTGGTTTTCATTGTTAATTGTTTCTGCATGGTAAACAAATAATCTTGGAAGGTAGAGAAGACCAGCCATCCAAGAAATTACTGAAATTAAATGAAGTGATTTAAACAACAAATAATAATTCATTAATTAAATATTTTGTATTCGTGGACATTTTTTAAATTTTTCTGGACAATTTATTGACGACGTAAATCGATTTCCACCACTTGTTTTTAAAATGCTAGATTTTAATGAATTAATAAAGTCTTTATTCACTGTAACGGCAGGGATACGTATGTAATCTTTTGATCCATTCTCTATAGCCAACTTTTTATATTCAATATCAAGTTCTACTAGTGTTTCCGAGTGTTCAGAAACAAACGCCACAGGAACGACAACTATTATTTTGTGCTTTTGAGCTTCTTGCTTAATAATTGTATCTGTGGATGGTCCAATCCATTTTAAAGGACCAACGCGGCTTTGATAACTCAAAATATAATTTAAATTAATTATTGATAATTTTTTAACTAATTCATTTACGGTGCGTTCAACTTGCCACTGATAAGGGTCGCCTTGTTTAATTTTATTTTCTGGCAGGCCATGTGCTGAGAAGATTAATGTTATCTCTTTTAGGTTGTTGATATTAATTTTTTCTTTAATTAAATTAGCATAGGATAAGATAAAGTCTTTTTCTGTTGGATAACAACAGATGATTTTAGTTTCAACATTAAGGTTGCTTTTTTTACAAACATCAAACCATTCTTTAATTGAGGAGCCTGATGTTGCATTTGAGTATTGTGGATACAAAGGAAGTAAAATAACTTGATCAGGATTAAATTGCTTAACTTTTTCAATAACTTCATTGGCTCTTGGGTGCCAGCAACGCATTACAATAAAGCATTTATAGTCGTCATCTTCCTGTTCGAGGCTTATTTCTATTGCTTTAGCTTGAGTTTTTGTTTCCTCCAGAATTGGAGATTTACCACCCATTTCTTCATAAATTACCCTTGCAATAGGGGCCCTTCGTTTGGAAATGAATTTTGCTAACGGGTACCTAAATATCCCTGGTAAGCTAATAATTGCTGGGTCGTTGAATAAGTTAAATAAAAAAGGTTCAACTGCCTCAAGACTGTTAGGACCGCCCAGATTGAATAATATTACAGCTTTTTTCATTTAAAATTAATAACTCTTTCTACAACTTTTTTTAAAATTTCAGGATTGGTTTCTGGTAACAAACCATGGCCAAGATTAAAAATGTAAGGATGGCCTTTGAAGACATTTAAATATTTATCAACTTCTTTAAATATTTCATTTTCTCCCTTGAATAAAATTCCTGGATTCATGCCTCCTTGCAAACAAAATTTATTTAAATTATTTTTAGCCCAAATAGGATCAATTTCATAGTCTAGACTTAAACAATCTGGCTTGACGTTTTCAGCAAAATCTACATATTTTTTTTTAATACCCTTTGGGAAGCAAATGGTTGGAATGTTTTTTTTTTTACAAAAATCTATAATTTGCCTATTAGGTTCGTAGCAATAATTGAAAAGATTTTTTTCTGGAATAAGCCCTGCCCATGAATCAAAAATCTGTACTACGTCTGCACCCGCGTTAACCTGATTGATAATATGAACACACAAGAATTCAACGATTTTTTCTAAAAAAAAATCTATTTGTGATCCTAGTTTTGTTAATTTACTAAGATCTATTTTATCCTTGTCTATTTTTAATCCAAACATGTAAACAGCTAGAGTCCATGGTGCACCAACAAAAGAAATTAATGATTTTTTTTTTTCCAGGTTTTCCCTGGTTATTCTAATAGCTTCATATACTGGATTTAATTTTCGTATAAAACTTTCTTTATTATTCTCGGAAAATTTTTTTAAATTAAATGCTGATAAATGTGGACCTTTATTTTTTATAAAAACTACATCTTGACCAAGGGCATGTGGGACAATCAAGATATCAGAAAAAATAATAGCAGCATCAAGATTAAATCGATTTAGCGGCTGTAATGTAATTTCTGAACTTAACTTACTGTCCAGACATAATTTAATGAAATCTTTATTTTGAGATCTAATTTTTCTAAATTCAGGAAGGTAACGACCTGCTTGTCTCATAAACCATACCGGAACACAAGAAGGGTCTTTGTTTAATATACAGTTTGTTAATCTAGTCATTAATAAAATATTTATTTAAAAGTATATTAGTTGATGTAGGTCATGTTAGTTGGTGAAATAACTATTTATACATAGTTTTGAACAATTTGTCCCACAACCATATACAAAAAAATGAAGATAAATTTGCAAAAAGCATAAATTATCAAGACATAAATAAAAACCTGTTGATCTTTGTTAACAGACAATAAGATGTTGAAAACATGTCAATTAATGTGGAAAAATTTTCTAATTAAAAATCTCAAATGTATAACAACAAGTTATAATAAGGTTATTAACAGAATCACTTATGGGACATAAACACCTAATTAATCTAATTCCGGATTCAACCGGTGAAACGTTGAATAGAATATTTCTTACCTTAAAATCTCAGTTTCTAAACTTTGATTATGAAAAAAAAGAATACTTTTTTATTAGATCTGAAAAACAAATTTATAAGATTATAGAAAAAAGCGAAGGAAAAGAAAATGTAATAATTTTATATACTGTTGTTGAAACAAAACTAGATAAGCACATAGTGCAAACCTGTCGAAAAAAAAATATACTTTGTTTTGGTATCCTAGGTAATCTAATAATTAATTCATCAGAACTAATAAAACAAAAACCAACATACACACCGAGCACTCAACATGTTCTAGATGAAGACTATTATAAAAGAATTGAAGCCTTACAGTCCTCCATGGCGCACGATGATGACATGAAAACAGAAGATGTTGAAAAGGCAGATATTATTTTACTGGGTGATAGCCGCACCAGCAAAACCCCTACATCGATTTATTTAGCGAATAAAAGTTACAAAACGATAAATATTCCTCTTGTAGAAAAACAAAAAATTCCTAAAATGCTAAAAGATAATACTCAAAAATTTTGTATTATAGGTTTAAATGTTGAGCCAAATCGGTTGTCTGATATCAGAAGCAATAGATTGGAAATCATGAAATGAATAATTCCAATTCAAATTTAGATTTTATCCAAAAAGAAATTGAAGAATCAAAAAAGCTTTTTAAAAAATATAAATGGCCAGTTGTAGATGTAACTAGAAAATTTGTTGAAAAAACAGCCACTACAATTATAAAAATTTTTGATATAAAGAAGGGCTAAAAATGATGATAATATTAGCATCAAAAAGCGAAGTTAGAAAAAAAATATTAGACAAGAACAATTTCGTCTCTACCGTAGTCCCTTCTTTTGTGGACGAAGATCAGGTTAAAGATTCATTGTTAGCCGTTGGTGCAAGCCCCATGTTAGTCTCTAAAAATTTAGCAGAACTAAAATCTACAAAAGTCAGTAACAAACACCCAGATCAAATCGTTTTAGGTGCCGACAGTGTTATAAGTTTAAATGATGAATTAATTAACAAGCCTAAAACAAGAGAAGAAGCTTTTAGAATATTAAAAAAACTAAATGGATCTTTGCACTACTTAATAACTTCAGTCTGTATTTCCAAAAACGGAGCAATGATTTGGAACTTTACAGATCGGTCTGAGTTAAAGATGAAAAAATTTTCTGACGAACAGCTTAAAGCGTACCTAAAAAAAATTAAAACAGATACATTGTTAGCTTATGGAGTTTATCAGATAGAAGCAGGAGGGTTGAAACTCTTTGAGACCATTAAAGGTGACAGAGATTCAATCATGGGTCTCCCTATTAAACAGATAATAGATTATATTAAAACACTAAAATGATAAAAAAATCTTTTGGTATTATTGGCAGACCTTTATCACACTCACTTTCACCGTTGCTTCATAATTTCTGGTTTAAAAAATATAAAATTAAAGCAACTTATTCCTTAATAGAAACAGAAGAAGATCAAATTGTAGAAGTAATAAAAAAAATTAGAAAAAAGGAACTACAAGGAATTAATGTAACAACACCCTACAAGCAGGCGATTATTCCATATTTAGATCTAGTTATAAATGATGCGAAAGAAACATGTTCAGTGAACACAATATATTTAAATAGTGACAATAAAATTACTGGTGAGAACACAGATGTTTTTGGTTTTGATATTTCATTTATAGAAAGATTAAAAAACAAAGATTTATCGAAAAAAAATATTTTGATACTTGGTGCTGGAGGAGTAGTGCCATCACTCGTCTATGCGTTAGCTAAAAAAAAAATTGAAAAGATATCTATAAGCAACAGGACACCTGGAAAAGTAGAAAATGTTAAAAAAAAATTTCCATTTATTGAAATTATTCAATGGAAAGACATTGATAAAATAACAGATAATATGGATATCATTATTAACGCCACTTCTTTAGGTATGAAAAATGGAACTAGTTTTGACCAAGTGATTAAAAAATTTAAAGTAGATTTGGTTTATTATGACGTTATTTACAATCCCTTGGAGACAACAATGTTAAAAAATTTTAAAGATCAAAAAATTAAAACTTTTAATGGTTTAGAAATGTTTCTATATCAAGGTCAAAAATCTTTTTATTTGTGGAATAATATTAAACCAGAAGTAGACGAAGAATTGAAAAAAATAATAATAAATAATTTAGGATGAAAGTCATAGGAATTACAGGATCAATAGCAGCAGGTAAAACTACCGTCGCATATTTAATGGCGAATAAAAAATATCCATTATTTAGTGCTGACACAATTGTTTCAAACTTATATAAAAAAAAAAATTTTATTAAAATTTTAGTAAAAAAATTCAAATTAGATAGTAGCGAAAAAATTAAAGATCAAATAAAATTAATTTTAAGAAGTAATAAGGATAATCTCAAAAAGTTAGAATCTATCATTCATCCTTTTGTAAGAAAAGAAATGACAATTTTTCTAAAAAAAAAAAATAAATTATTATTTTTAGAGATACCATTGCTAATAGAAAGTGGTTTAAATAAGTATTTCGATAAACTAGTATTTGTCGGGGCAAATAAAGGCTTAAGGCTGAAAAGATACCTAAAGAAAAAAGGAGATAAAAAAACATTTAGTTTATTAGATAAAAGACAATTATCCCCGACTTTGAAAAAGAATATTTGTGATTATACAATTGATAACAGTTACTCTTTAATAATTTTAAAAAGAAATGTTAAAAACTTTATAAAAAAAATATGAATGAAATTTTTCTAGATACAGAAACAACGGGATTGTCTGTCAATGATAGCCACAGAATAGTAGAAATTGCTTGTATAGAAACAAATGATTTAATACCTACAAAAAAAATTTTTCATAAATTTCTAAACCCACAAAGAAATGTTCCAGATGAGGCTTTTAAAATACATGGTTTATCAAATGAATTTTTAAAAAATAAAGAAACCTTTGAAAAAGTCGTAGATGAATTTTTAGAATTTATAAAAGATAAAAAAATAATAATTCACAACGCGCCATTTGATATTAGTTTTCTAAATTATCAACTGAAACTTGTTAGAAAAAATGAAATAAAAAAAGACAACATTATTGACAGCTTAGAGGTTGCAAGAGGAAAATTTCCAGGAACTTCTAATTCTCTAGATGCTCTTTGTCGAAGGTTTAGTATAGATTTATCTAGAAGAACTAAACACAATGCTTTGTTAGATTGTGAACTTTTAAGAGAAGTATATATCAATCTGCTAGATGCAAAGGAACCTAAACTTATTTTCTCAAATGAAAGCTTAGAAACAAACATTGCAAACAGAATGAATATTAAAAAAGATTATTGCAAAATTGTTACTGAGCTTACCGATGAAGAACTTAAGACTCATAAAGATTTTTTAAAAAAAGAGCTCAAAAAAAATTATTATTGAATGGTTCTTTTTAGATAAAGTTTTTTAAAATCGATACTTTCTTCAATTTTTATCTTCTGAAATCCAGATTTTTCAAACAACAAAACAAACAGTGATCTTATTTCAGGATAAACTGCATTAGGAACTTTAATTAAGATAATTTCTTCTAAAATTTTTTTGTTAGTAAGTTCGTTTTCAATTTCAATAATAGTAGAAAAAACTATTTTTGCATTTATTTTATCAAAGTCGTTTGTATTAGGATTTAGAGCAAGGGTTGTCTCAACCTCAATAATTTTATCTTTAAATTGGTTACTCTTAATATCAATATTAATTTTGTAATTTGAAATATTTTTTTCCAACAAAAAAAAAGTTTTAGGATTTGGTATTTCAAATTTTAAATCTTTAATATATTTAGCCACTATTTTATAACTCATCTTTTTCTTTCTTTTTCTCAATTATTTCACCATCTATAACGTCTGTCTGGTGATGTGATTTGTCTTTATAATTTTTTTTTAGCCATAAATTTATTATTATTTTTCTTGTGAAAGGAATGAGAAATAACAAGCCAATCGTGTCAGAAATGAATCCGGGAAAAATAAGTAAAATAGCTGCTATAGCTATTGATGCACCAGATAACATTTCGTAAAAAGGAATCTTATTTTTGTACAGATTAGTCATGCCAGCTTTAATAGTGTTTAAGCCTTCTATCTTGGCATAATAAACACCAACAATTGCAGTAAAAAAAATTATTAAGATTGTATTAAACGTACCTATTTGCTGCCCAATTCTAATCATGACTGCAATTTCCAAAATTGGTAAGCCGATAATTAATAATAAAATTGCGTTCATTTGGTTATTACAAAATTATATTATTAATGTATATTTATCAAATAATGAGTAACAATTTTGGATTTATAGACATAATTTTACTAGCAATGATTGCTGGTTTTATTATTTTACGTTTAAGGAACATTTTAGGAAAAAAAACTGGTCACGAAGGTAAGATTACGAGTGTTTTTGATGAAAAAAAATTTAATCAGTTTAAACCGCAGGTAAAACAACAGCCGATTACAAAAAAAAATTTAGAAGGCAGTGAAAAAAAACAATTTTTAGAAGGAGCCGAGATAGCTTATGAAAGTATTTTAACCTCCTTTGCCAAAGGTGAAAAAGAAATACTTAAAAAACTTTTAACAAAAGATATTTTTAATAATTTTGAGAAAGCTATAGATCATAGGGAGAAAGAAGGTGTCAAATCAGAGCTCACTTTTATTGGTTTCAAAGAGACTAAAGTTGAAAAGTTTGAAGAGATAAAAGAAGAACTTTTTTCTACCGTGAAAATTGTCTGTGAAATTATATCTGTTAAAAAAAATAAAGATGAAGTCATAATAGAAGGTGACCCAGACAAAATTAAAACAGTGACTGATTATTGGAAATTCTCAAAAAATATTTCAAGTAAAAATCCTAATTGGTTTCTAGCTGAAATCATCAGTAAGTGAAAAAAAAAGAAGATATTTCTGGTGTAGAAAAAAAACTTTGGGAAGATTATCTTAAAAACCCAAAAGATATTTTTGATAAAGAATTAGAAAATACAAAACTATTTGCCCGGGTTAAAAGGTATCGTTTTGATCTACACGGTTTCACCTTACTTGCAGCAAATAAAAAAGTTAGAGAACTAATAACCTATTGTCAGGAAAACGATTTTAAAGAAATTTTACTAATCACAGGTAAAGGACTACATTCAAACACAGATCAGAACACTTATGTATCTAAAGAATTGAGCAAGTTAAGGTTTGCCGTTCCAGAATATATTAAAACACAAAAAGATCTATCAGAAAAAATAATTAGTATTGAGGCTGCACAAATTAATGATGGTGGAGAAGGCGCTATAATTATTAACTTAAAAAAATTATAAAATAAATTTACTAAGATCCATATCTTTTGTTAAATCACCAAGGCTTTTCTCAATATAATTTTTGTCAATTATAACTTTTTCACCTGAACGATCTGAAGCAGTAAAGCTAATATCTTCTAAAACTTTTTCTAATAAAGTGTGGAGCCTTCTTGCTCCAATATTTTCAACAGAAGCATTAACTTCCGCAGACATCTTTGCTAACAAATCAATGCCATCGTCTGTAAATTCCAATTCTACTTTTTCTGTTTTTAACAAAGCAATGTATTGTTTAATTAAGCTATTGTCTGGTTCTTTTAAAATTCTTTTATAGTCTTCCTCCGTTAAAGCATTCAATTCTACTCTTATAGGTAAGCGTCCTTGAAGTTCAGGTAACAAGTCTGATGGTTTAGCCAGTTGAAATGCACCAGATGCAATGAACAAAATATGGTCTGTTTTAATAGGTCCGTGTTTTGTATTAACTGTTGTGCCCTCAATTAAAGGTAATAGATCTCTTTGGACACCCTCTCTAGATACGTCCCCACCTGTACGATCTCCACGTGCTGATATTTTATCAATTTCATCTAAAAAAACTATGCCATTATCCTCTGTTGCTCTTTTTGCTTCACTTACAATTTTATCTTGTTCAATTAACTTATCTGATTCCTGTGCGATTAAAATGTCATGTGATTCTTTTACATTTATTTTCTTTTTCTTTATTTTTTGACCCATTGATTTCCCAAGCATTTCGGAAACATTAATCATTCCAATATTAGCACCAGACATGCCTGGTATTTCAAATCCTTGCATATTAGACGGGTTTTCATTTACTTCTATTTCAATTTCGTTGTTATCTAGGTCTCCACTTCTAAGTCTTTTTCTGAAACTTTCTTTAGTAGCTACGCTTGCTTTGCTTCCCACTAGTGCATCCAAAACTTTTTCTTCTGCTAACAATTGTGCTTTAACATAAACTTCTTTTCTTCTTTTCTCTCTTTCTAACGATATAGCTATTTCAATTAGGTCCCTTATAATTTGCTCAACATCTCTTCCAACATAGCCAACCTCAGTAAATCTTGTAGCTTCAACTTTAATAAAAGGCGCCTCTGCTAATTTTGACAATCTTCTTGAAATTTCTGTTTTTCCTACTCCTGTTGGCCCAATCATTAATATATTTTTTGGTAAAACTTCTTCACGCATTTGCTCATCAAGAGCTTGTCTTCTCCATCTATTACGTAATGCAACAGCTACTGCTTTTTTTGCATTTTTTTGCCCAATAACATAACGATCAAGTTCAGAAACAATTTCTCTTGGTGATAGAGCACTCACTATTGAATTTTCTTTTTTTTTAGCTTCTTTAACTAAATTTAGATTAGCTATTTTAGTCGTGTCTTTCATGTTTAAACTTTTTCTATTGTAATGTTGTTATTTGTAAAAACACAAATTTCCGAAGCTATTTTTATAGCTTGCCGAGCAACCTCTTCTGCTGAAAGGTCATTTTTAATTAAAACTTTAGCTGCGGCTAAAGCAAAGTTGCCACCTGAACCTATCGCAATGATATTATCCTCAGGTTCTAAAACATCTCCTGTTCCAGAAATAATAAAACTATTTTTTTTGTCTGCCACTGCCATTAAGGCTTCCAGTCGTCTTAAATATTTGTCTGTACGCCAATCCTTAGCTAGTTCAACAGCTGCTCTTGGAAGATTACCAGCATGTTTTTCAAGTTTAGCTTCTAGTCTTTCAAACAAGGTCAATGCATCTGAGGTAGATCCAGCAAAACCCGCGATCACATTTCGTTTATCAATTTTTCTAACTTTTTTAGCATTACTTTTTAATACCGTATTGCCAAGGCTTACTTGACCATCTCCAGCCACTACAGTTTCATTATTTTTTCTTAATAAAACAATTGTGGTTCCATGCCATTTTTCAACATTATTCATATGATTAGTATGTGGCAATTAATTTAAAATCTTCAATAGACAGCTCACATTTATTGATAAAATATTAATTTCTCTATATATCATTGGTTAATTCTCTTTAACTTATGAAAAGAAAAGCAAAAATTTCTAGAAAAACTAAAGAAACCAGCATTGCCGTTGAGGTAAATATTGACGGAAAAGGTAAGTATAAAATAGATACTGGGATAGGTTTTTTAGATCACATGTTGGAACAGCTCTCCAAACATTCTTTAATGGACATCACCGTTAAGGCCAAAGGAGATACACATATTGATTTACATCACACAACTGAAGATACAGGCATAGCTGTCGGGGAAGCCATTAACAAAGCCGCAGGTAATCGCAAAGGTATAAAAAGATATGCTCATGCATTAATACCGATGGATGAAACATTAACACGCGTTGCCATAGACGTTTCTAATAGACCTTACTTAATTTGGAAAGTGGATTTAAAAGTTGAAAAATTAGGTGAGATGGACACTGAGTTGTTTAAAGAATGGTTTCAGGCTTTTTCACAATCAGCAGGAATTACTCTGCACATAGAAAATGTCTACGGAGAAAATAGTCATCACAAAATTGAGTCTTGCTTTAAAGGTTTAGCTAGATCATTAAAAGATGCCTTTGAAATAGACAAAAGAATTAAAAATTCTGTACCGTCTACCAAAGGCTCCTTATAAATTTGATGAATGTCACAATTGTTGACTACCAATCAGGAAATATTAGATCTGTTATAAATTCTTTTAAAAAAGTTGCAGAAGATAAAGTAAAGATAGAAATAACTTCAGATTTAAATAAAATAAAATTAAGTGACAAACTAATATTACCGGGACAAGGTTCGTTCAAGAGTTGTGTTGAGTCCTTGAATAGTATTAATGGTTTACACGATGTTCTTAATGAATTTGCAATTATAAATAAAAAACCATTACTAGGGATTTGTGTTGGACTACAGATGTTCAGTGATGTTGGTTATGAAGAGTCAGAGACTAAAGGGTTGGGTTGGGTACCTGGAAAAGTAACTAAAATTGATAATCGAAATGGTAAATTTAAACTTCCTCATATTGGATGGAATGAAATTGAAATAGTAAAAAAAAGTAAAATACTTAAAGACATTAAAGATAAATCCCATATGTATTTTGTACATAGTTATGAGTTTGTACCTGAAGATAAATCTGTAATTTCTGCAACAACAGATTATTCATCAAAGATTGTTTGTTCTATTGAAAAAGATAACCTTTTCGGAACTCAGTTTCACCCAGAAAAAAGTGATAAAATTGGATTAAAAATAATTAAAAACTTTATAGATTTATAAAATGAAAATATTTCCAGCTATAGATATAAAGGACAAGAAATGTGTGAGGTTAATTAAAGGGGATTTTAATAGTAAAACTGAATATAAAGTATCACCATTAGAGCAAGCTAGAAAATACAAAGAGCACGGTTTTAAACATTTACATATCGTTGATTTAGATGGAGCTTTAACGGGTCAGACAATTAATTTAAATCTAATTCAAGAAATAGTAGTTCAATATGACTTAAAGGTTGAAGTAGGTGGAGGAGTGCGAACTCTTAGTAGCATTAAAAAATATGTTGACGTAGGTGTAGAAAAAATAATTTTAGGAAGTGCAGCAATAAAAAATAAAGAATTTTTAAAAGAGGCATGTTTAAAATTTAAAAATAAAATTGCTTTAGGTCTAGACTCCAAAGACGGAAACTTATCTGTTGCAGGTTGGAAAGAAAACTTAAATATTAAAGCTTTAGATTTTTTAAAAGATGTAAATGGTTATGGTATAAGCAGATTAATTTACACAGATATTAATAGAGACGGAACCAAAGAGAGTCCTAACTTTGAAGAAACAATAAAAATTGCAGAGGGCTCAAATTGTCCCGTTATTATTTCAGGAGGAGTTTCTTCTATGAAAGATGTCAGAAAAGCAAAAGAGTTAAATAATAAAAATATTGAAGGTATTATAATTGGTAAAGCTATTTACGATGGTGATATTAAACTTGATGAACTAGCAAAGGAAATAAATGCTTAAGAATAGAATCATTCCTTGTTTAGATGTAAAAAATGGAAGGGTTGTTAAAGGTATCAACTTTGTTGAATTGAAGGATGCAGGTGATCCAGTTGAACAAGCTAAAATTTATAGTGAGGGAGGTGCAGATGAAATTTGTTTTTTAGATATTACGGCTTCTAACGAGAATAGAGAAACCATAATAAATATAATTAAAAAAACAGCAAAAAAATGTTTTGTACCATTAACTGTTGGTGGAGGGATAAGAACCATGCAGAATATAAGAGATCTTTTGTTAGCTGGTGCTGACAAGGTTTCAATAAATACTGCAGCTGTAAACGATATTAATTTAGTTGTAGATTCTTCTAAAAAATTTGGTTCTCAATGTATTGTTGTTGCAATTGACGCAAAGAATATTTCAAATAATAAATGGGAAGTTTTTACTCATGGTGGCAGAAAGAAAACTGGCATAGATGTGGTGGAATTTTCAAAAAAGGTAGAAGAAGCTGGGGCTGGAGAAATTTTATTAACTTCTATGGATAAAGATGGGACTAAGTCAGGTTATGACATTGAATTACTAAAAATGGTTACAAAAAACGCAAATATTCCTGTGATTGCTTCAGGTGGTGTTGGAACCCTTGACCACTTATATGATGGAATTACTACAGGTGGAGCCAGTGCAGTGCTAGCCGCATCTATCTTTCATTATGGAGAGTATAGCATTAAAGATGCTAAAGAATATTTGAATTCAAAAAAAGTACCTGTAAGATTATAAAATGTTTAAAAATTTAGAACGACTCATTAAAACAATAAGGAAGAGAAAAAATTTACCACTGGACAAATCTTATACTAATAAATTGTTGAATGATAAAAATTTAAGTTTATCAAAAGTAAAAGAAGAAATAGGAGAACTAATCGAAGCTGTGGAAGAAAATTCAAACAAGATACATGAGGCCACAGATGTCATATATCATTTAATGGTTTATCTTGAAACGAATGACATCAAAATAGAAGATGTGATGGAAGAATTAAAAAAAAGAGAAAAATAAATGAGTTATGACAAGAACAATATATTTGCTAAAATTCTTAGAGAAGAAATACCTTGCAAAAAAGTTTATGAAAATGAATATGTACTATCATTTTATGATATTAATCCTCAAAAGAAAATACATGTGCTTGTTATTCCAAAAGGTGAATATGTTGATTTAGAGGACTTTACTAACAAAGCATCGGATAAAGAGATAGTAGAATTCAATAAAGCAATAACATACATCGTTAAAATGTTGAAAATTTCAAACCAAGAAGGCGGTTATCGAGTACTTAGTAATGCCGGAAAAGATGCAGGACAAGAAGTTCCTCATCTTCATTATCATATTTTTGGTGGTGAAAAAATTGGGAGAATGGTTTTTTGATTCTGAATGATTAAAGTAAAAAGATTTTTTTTAGAAATAAAAAAGGATCAATTTTTAAGTCAAACTCTATTTTTCCCCAAAAAAATACAAGTTTATTTAGATAAGAAAAAAAATATTAATATAAATAAATTCTTTTATAGACAAATCGGAAAGGACCATTTTTGGCGAGATCGTTTATTGTGGTCCGACCAAGAGTGGCATAAGTACGTTGATAATAAAAATTTAGATACTGGAGTTATGAAACTCGAAGAAGAATTAATTGGTTTTTACGAGCAAGAGTTT